>OBEQ010721058.1_pt1 | contig 34456 bp, 34 predicted proteins | sample 1670901 | NCBI WGS metagenome assembly OBEQ01 (sample SAMEA104232315, study PRJEB22302) | groundwater metagenome | biome: forest; feature: aquifer; material: groundwater | place: USA | collected 2011-08-07 | depth 5.4 m | reverse complement strand
ATTGCAGCTCCTTTTTTGAGCCTCGCCTCCGAAGTGAGCGCCTTTCGAGAAACTTCTCAACTGCTTCGACCTGTCTCTACTTCTGAATCTTGGCTCACTACCTTCACTCAATTTGCGGCCCTTAAATTCTTTGGGCATTTTGCCCTTGGGCAAAATCTTGTTTTCACTCACACGCTTCAATCGACCGGAATGCTTGCCGCCCATCAAATTACTTTCTCCTTGGGGCTTACGACAAGGCCCCAAGGAGATCTCTTCAGCCAACTGATCCACGCCGAACTCTACAATCTTCAAATGAGTGCGGGGATGGCTTTGGGGCATTTAATAACGGGGGGAAGATTCTTAGAAAGAGAAGCAGCTTGGGAAGTTCAAACAAAAGCCCTTCAAAAGAATCTTCCGCCTTCCTTTTTAACTCCCTCTCTTAAAAGCGCCTTTGCTTTGGCCGGGGGAACCAATAGTTTCTTTAGCCCTGTTCAAGCTTCCAAAGATTCACAGGTGATGAGAATGGCAAAAGATAAGCGAGAAAAACCTGGAAAAGGGCTTGTCTCTACCACACGAAGCTTTGATATCCCTGCCCTTCTTAGAAAAGTGAAAACAGATCCTTTTGCGATTTCAACCCTTGCCTACATCGCCAAAAAGAGGCCCGAGCTCGCCGACGAAGCCTTTGCGGCTCTTAGTAAAACGGCCAAGTTAAACGAAGAAGCGGCTTGGGCTCTCTACGAAATCGCCGCACATTGCCCACATCTCGCCCCCCGAGCCATTGAAAGCTTGATGAAGGCCTCCCGATTTAAAGTAGAAATCGCTATCAGCCTCGGCATACTCGCTTTTACTCACCCTGACGCTTTTACACACAGGCAACTTTTAGCCTTGTTTCGTAAACCTAAATAAAAAAATTTGAAAATTATCGGATGGGAATTAACTTTTCAAAGTAGCTAACAAGTGAGTCGAGAGGAATTTCTTTTTGGGGATTTTGATTTTTCATTTCTTTTAATTGTAACTTTCCCGATTGTAATTCGCTTTCTCCCACAATCACCGCATAATCTGCTTCCACTTTATCTGCTTGGCGCAACAAACTTTTGAGAGATTGAGCATCAAAATCGCTAAGCGCCAGAAAACCTGCCTGCCGCAGTTGTGAAATCACCAGAAGAGCCCAGTTTCGGGCAGCTTCTCCCAGACAAGCGAAAAAAATTTTCGGCCGCGGGCTTGTTGTTTCTTTTTGCTGCGAAAGAAGATCGATGATTCTTTCGAGCCCCATGGCAAAACCAATGCCTGAAACCGAAGGCCCCCCCAAATCTTTTACTAAACCATCGTAGCGCCCTCCGCCTGCAATGGCGTTTTGAGCACCGAGGTCTTCGCTTAAAAACTCAAAGGCAGTGCGTTCATAATAATCAAGACCTCTCACCATGCGAGGATTCACTTCGTAAGCAATGCCCAGTTTCCGAAGCCCTTGTTGCAGCCCCTCAAAATGAGAAACGCATTTTCCGCACAAATTTTCGAACATGGCGGGCGCATTGGATGTGAGTTGAATGCAATGTTCATTTTTACAATCTAACACGCGAAGGGGATTGCGGGAAACCCGCAACTGACAATCCTCGCATAACTGGCCTGAGAGAGGGCCCAAAAATTCAAGCAAGGCCCGGCGATAAAGGGGGCGGCACTCCTTGCAACCTAAAGAATTAATATGGAGGCTAATACCTTTCAAGTGAAGCTTCTTAAAAATTTCGTGGGCAAGACCCATCACCTCTGCATCGATGAAAGGATGCTCGGCCCCAAACACTTCGGCCCCGATTTGGTGAAATTGCCGGTAACGGCCTTTTTGGGGACGCTCATAGCGAAACATGGGGCCCCCATAATAAAAGCGGCTATATTCTGCTTTCGCCGCGTAATGTTCGATATAAGAGCGGACAATCGACGCCGTGCCCTCGGGGCGAAGGGCCAATTTTCTGCCTTTGCGATCGGCAAAAGCATATATTTCTTTTTCAATGATATCCGTCGTTGAACCAATCCCGCGCGTAAAAAGAATTTCTTCTTCAAGCGCTGGAGTGCGCAGCTCATAGAAGTGCGCGTTCTCCAGCACTTCTTTCGCGATTTTTTCCACCCGGTGCCAAAGGGCTATATCGGGGGGGCCCACATCGTGCATGCCCTTCACGGAGGTAATTTTCATCTTCTAATATCCTTGAACTCTTATTCCTTTGCTTCTATTTCAGCGTCTGCGTTCTTCTTTTCTTCCTTTTTTTTCTGATCATGCTGCATCATTTCTAAGGCCTTCTCATGAATTTTCTCGAAATCGCCCTCCTTCTCAAGTTTATATTTCTCTATTTTTCGGAGAGCCGTTTCGGGATCATGATTTTTCAGATAGAGAATGCAAAGTTCGCGCAACAAATTTTTATCTTGGGGACGGCGGAAAAAAACTTTTTCAAGCACTTCAATCAGCAAGCCGAGTTGTTTACCACCCTCTCCCTTCAGCTGATTTCCAATTTGTTCATACTCTTTCAAGGCTTCATTCTGGAGGCCATGGTTAAAGTAAATTTCCGCGAGCCTCAAGCGATTCTGCACATCTTGAGGATCTACCTCCACCATCTTCCGGGCAAGCTCGAGAACTTTTTCCTTGTCTTGGCGATTCTGATAAGCATGGATAACGATCAAGTATTGATTAATGGCGTCTTTGGTAAGGCCCAACTGTTTATAGAGTTCGGCCAACTTCTCATTAAATTGCACCGAACCGGGAGACATTCGAATAATGTTTTTATAAATCGCAACGGCCTTGAGATAAAACCCTTCCCGCGTATAGGCCTCAGCAACCTCCGAAAAAACTTCGATCCCCTTGGGGATATCTTTCATCCGGAAATAAATTTCTCCCAGACGAATCTTAAGTCTGGAATCCTGAGGACTAGCTTGAAGGCCTTCTAAGGCTTCTTTGAGTTCTTTTTCGAACTTATTTTTATGGAAGAACCCCTTCACTTGATCCAAAAAATTTTTCGAGCTGGTTTCCATAAAATATTTTACTTGAGTAAGTGGGCGAGGGCCCTCAGACCCAAAAGATAACTTTGGCCTCCAAAGCCAGATATTTGGCCTTTCACCACGGGGGCAATGAGAGAATGCTGCCTGAATTCTTCCCGCTGGTAAATATTACTCAAATGAACTTCCACAATAGGCATATCGACAGCCGCAATGGCGTCGCGAATCGCTACTGAAGTATGGGTAAATGCCGCGGGATTGATCAGCAGCCCTTCAAATGTTTTTCGGGCTTCTTGAATGCGATTGACCAAATCCCCCTCCGAATTACTCTGAAAGCATTCAAGGCTTAAATTTAATTCTTTTGCTTCTTCTTTGAGCTTTTGATTGATGTCATCGAGAGTGCTCGCCCCGTAAATGCCTTTCTCACGTTCCCCCAATAAATTCAAGTTAGGGCCATGGAGCACCAAAATTTTCTTATTTTTAGTGGACTTCATTTTTTCTTTCCTGAACCTTCCAAAGCAATTCCTGTAAAATGGCCAATTTTTTCGCCTTGAGCTCTGCCTCGTTCCTCAAGGCTTCTGCCATCAGAGAAGCTTCTTCTGGCGTTTCCAAGGCCTCAAACGTAATCCCAGGTTCGGTAATATCATCAAACTTGCCTGAAATTTCATCTTCCATCAAAGAAGGAGATGAGTTTTTTTCCTGAATATTTCCTTTTTGGAGCCCTTCTAATAAATCGCGAATTTTTTGATTTTCAGGCTGATGAGATAAAATTTTTTCGCAAACTTGGGTAGCTATATAAGTTTGGCCTTGCGCGTGCAGAATTCTCACCATGCTTTCGGTATGAAAAAGAGAGTCGATTTCAAAACTCATAAACTATTCTCCTTCTTTCAGCTCATACTGTTCTAATTGTTCTCCCACCCATTGAACGGGTAGCATCTGGGTAAGCACCGAACCAATCTTCTTTAAGAGCACGTAACGAATTTTACCTTTTTCCATCTTTTTATCACGAGCCATCACCTGAAGGTAGGTATTTTTTGAATAAGGGGGAATCTGGTGGGGAAGCCCCATTTCGTGGATCAAGTTTACCAAGCGATCAACGCTCCAAGTTTTGGTAAGCCCTCTTGCGGCGGAAAGCTGCGCGGCAAAGGCCATTCCAATAGAAATTGCCTCTCCATGCGAAAATCTTTCATAGCCCGATAAAGTCTCCACGGCATGCCCGAGCGTATGCCCAAAGTTTAGAAAGGAACGAATTCCGCGAGTTTCCTTTTCATCTTTTTCCACAATATCGGCCTTAATCTTCACGCATTGCTTCACTATTTTTTTGAGCAAGGGGGGATCTAACTGAAGAAAAGACGACATTCTTTTTTCCAAGAGGGCAAATAGCTTTTCGCTAGCGATGGCGCCGTATTTTATCACCTCGGCGCTTCCACATAAAACTTCGCGCAACGGCAAGGTTTTCAAAACCGACACGTCAATATAAACTAACTGAGGCTGGTAAAAAGCGCCCACCAGGTTTTTTCCCGCGGCTAAATCGACGCCAGTTTTCCCTCCCACGCTCGAATCCACTTGGGCAAGCAAAGTGGTAGGCACTTGCACTAAAGGCAGGCCGCGAAGATAAGTGGCCGCTGCAAATCCAGCCACATCGCCCACCACGCCTCCTCCTAAAGCAAGCACGCCAGTAGAGCGATCTACTCTGCACTTCAGAAATTCTTTATAAAGCTTCTCCACCGTTTGAAGGGTTTTATAGCGCTCTCCTTCCGGAATCATGACCGTATGGATTTTTCCCAAGCCTTGAAGCTCTTTTTTTAAACTCGCACCATGAAGCTTTTCTATCCGAGGATGGGTGACAATCACCCATTGAGAACTCTTCAAGTGCCGACTTAAGACTTGCGCGAATTCTCCTCTTTTGCCCTCTGCAAAATAAATAGGGTATTTCCCGCTTTCTAAATTTAGGACTACTCGATCCATAATTAATTTTTCAAACTTTGAAGTTTTTCGATAATCTTCTTCACCACTTCATCGATGGCAAGACCCGTTGTATTGATCTGAAGCTTCACTTTTGAATAAATGGGCTCGCGCTCTTGCATGAGTTTACGAATCTTTTTCTTTCGATCTCCCCCGGAAAGAAGAGGCCTTTCATTGCCATGCCCCAAGCGTCCTGCAATTTCATCGACACTTGCAGTCAGATGAAACATCACACCCGCCAAATCCAGCAAGTTGAAAGTTTCCTCATTTAAAATAGCACCGCCCCCCACCGACAAGACGGTTTTGGGTTGTTGCGCAAGGCGGGCAACCGTTTCTTTTTCTAACTGGCGGAAATAGGCCTCGCCCTCGCTTTCGAAAATTTGTTGCACACTTCGGCCCTGACGGGATTCGATCTCCCGGTCACTATCGATGAAACTATAACCCAAAGTTCTCGCCAAGGCTTGACCTGCAGCTGTTTTACCCGTTCCCATAAAACCGGTGAGAATGATCAATGAAGGATATGACATGGACGTAGTCTTTTAATCTTTCTATAAAAAAGTGCTGGAATAATTTTGAAAAACTTTAAACCGCCAATGATTGATGAGTAGAACCCGCTTGAAGTCGACAAAGAGGATTTTAAAGTTTTGAAAAATTCGTGTCACGGCACTTTTTTTAACAAAAAAATCCTCAATAATTGTGAACTTGCTTCTGATAACCTTTTAGGTTCCTTTTAATTTCTGCAAAAGAATCCCCACCCAATTTGTCTAAAAGAGCATCCGCCAAAGTAATTGCAACCACATTCTCGGCAATCACCGCAGCAGCAGGAAGCGCACAAGTATCAGACCTCTCGATAGAGGCCTTAAAGGCTTGTTTCGTTTTTATATCCACAGAATCTAAAGGCGTATAAAGCGTAGAAATAGGTTTCATCGCTCCGCGTATAATCAAGCATTCTCCGTTGGTCATGCCGCCCTCAAGGCCACCTGCACCATTGGTTTTACGATAAAAGCTCTTGGCTTTTGCATTGTAATAAAGGCTATCATGCACCTCTGAACCAAATCGCCGCGCTGCTTCAAAACCCAAACCAATTTCAACACCCTTAATGGCCTGAATGCTCATAATGGCTTGGGCAAGTTTTCCATCGAGCTTACGATCCCATTGCACATAACTGCCCAATCCCACGGGCAAGCCTTTCACCACCACTTCAAAAACTCCTCCCACTGAATTGCCTTTTTTTTTGGCTTCATCAATCCGAGCCATCATTGCTTTTTCAATTTTCTTATCGAGGGTTCGAACCGGGCTTTCTTCGGACAAACTCACCATTTGCTCAAAACGAGGGCGTTGAGGACCCAGCTCCACATCTGCCAAAGAAACCACAAAAGCAATGAGTTCAACGCCACAAGCTTCCAAGAGTTGACGCGTCAGGGCGCCACACGCCACCCTCATAGTCGTTTCACGCGCCGAGGCACGCTCAAGCACATTCCTCAAATCATCGTGATCGTATTTGATGCCTCCTGCTAAATCGGCATGTCCCGGACGGGGACGCGTAACCATTCTTTTCAGTTTTTGAGGATTCCCTTCCGTGGCCATTTCTTCTTGCCAACTTACCCAATCGCGATTGGCTACTTGCAAAGTAATGGGCGAACCCAAAGTTTTTCCAAAACGAATTCCAGAAAGAATCTGAACCTCGTCTTTTTCTATACTCATTCGCCCTCCCCGACCATAACCTTGTTGGCGACGGGCGAGTTGACGATTAACTTCCTTCCTCGAAATAGAAACTCCCGAAGGCATTCCATCGAGAATAACCGTTAAGGCCTGACCATGCGATTCACCACTTGTAAGATATTTGAGCTGGCTCATGAATTTACCCTGCCAAGGCACCTCTATTTCATTTCCACACCCTGAGAGGCAAGAAAATGTTTAAGGAATTCATTAGGCAGGACGAAAAAAGAAAGGAGCGAGTCTAATCAACTCTCTCCTTCTGGAAAAACTTTATCTTTATCAGAAAGTTTGAGTCCTAACGCTAAAATAATTTTTCGTTTGGTATCCATGCGGCAATTCATGCCCGCCTCGATACGATCAATGGTAAGAGCAGACAAACCTGCCTTTCGAGCAAGCTCTGCTTTACTCATCAAAAGCTCTTCACGATATTTTTGAACAAAATTTTTCACATATTCCTTTGATTTGGTGGTGGTAGACATAGTTGCAATCCTTATTTAGTAAAAACGACAATTTACTCCAATTGAGCCTATAGACTACAATAAAAGCCTTCATTGAGCAAGTAATGAGAAATTTTTTAGAAAAAATTTAATATATTTATTATAATTTATATTAATTTAATATAATTATTTTCGGGGATATTTCCCTTCAATGCAGGATTGAATGGATCCAATGAAAATAGGCGCGAAGGATTTCGCTCCCAAAAAAGAGATGTAAGAGGCCTCCTAAAGCTAAAAAAGGGCCATAAGGCAGTGCCGACTTTAAACGGTATTTAGCAAAAATCATTAAGAAAATTGATAAGATAGAAGCTAAAAATGAAGAAAATAGAAAGATAAATAAAATAGATCTTGCCCCTAAAAAAGCCCCTAGCATTGCCATGAGCTTTACATCTCCTAAGCCTAAGCCTTCTTGTTTTTTGAAAAATTCGTAGAGTTTGGCGACGATCCACAAACTTCCGGCTCCGAGAAAAATTCCAAAAAGAGAATCTAGGCCTCTTTGCAAAAAAGGTTGGGAATGAAAAAAGGCCATGTGAACGAGCATTCCTAGAATTGTGAAAGGGAGAGTAATAATATCGGGAATGAGGAAATGTTTTAAATCTATAAAGCTAATCACGACTAAAGGACAAATAAAGCTCAAAAACCATAGGGCAGCTTGGAGAGAAAATTGAAATTTCCAAACACAAAGAAGGGCCAAAAACCCCGTGAGCGCCTCAATTAAAGGATAAAATCCAGAAATGGGGCCTTTACATTTTCGGCATTGGCCTCCCAACAACATAAAACTAAAAAGGGGAATATTGTCATACCATGCGATAAAAGTTTTGCATTGAGGGCAATGGGAACGAGGTTGCACCACCGATTCTTCCTCAGGAATTCTGGCAATACATACATTCAAAAAAGAACCAAAAATGGTTCCCATTACAAAAGTAAAAATATAAATAAAAGGGGGGGCTAAAGGGGGCATAAGTTTATCCTATCTTTTTCATAATTCGCTTACAATTGCTTGAATTTTTTTTAGCTCTCATGCTAACGCTTCAGTTTCACTCAACGGATGGATGGAGATAACGATGGATCACAAACACTTAAATCCTGAAGAAGAATATTTTGCCCGCGAAGAGTTGAGCAAAATCAAAAAGCTAGCCGAGGAAAGCCGAACCAAATTGGCCCAAGGAGAACTCGAGCAACTTAAAAAAATTCATTGGATGCGCTGCGCAAAATGCGGTCACGAATTGCACCCGGTTCAATTCCGGGGACTCACCATTGATAAATGCTTTCATTGTGGCGGTGTTTTTCTCGATCAAGGAGAACTTGAAAAATTGGCGGGTCATGAATCGGGAATCATGCATGCGGTGTTAAGTTTGTTTAAGACAAAATGATAAAAGGAAAAACGGGTGGCGCGAGGCAGGCCCCCCGCAGGCCCGCAGCATGAGGACCTCCGGGGGATGCCGAGGCGACAGAACCCCTTTAAATTGAACTATGGTCACAAAAGAAGAAGTCTTAAAAATTGCAAAGCTTTCGCGGCTAGAAATTCAAGGGCCTGAGCTCGAAAAGTTCACCGGTCAGATGAACCAAATTCTAGAGTTCATTGCGAACTTAAATCAGCTCGATACTTCTGGCATTGAGCCTACTTCGCACGCCCATGCGATCGCCACGGCTTTTCGAGAAGACATTGCCGTTGAAAGCAAGGTGCATGAGCTTGCCCTTGAAAGCGCTCCCGAAGCTGAAGATCATTTTTTCAAAGTGCCTAAGGTGATTTGATGCCACTCAGCCAACTTTCCATTCATGAGCTTCATGAAAAAATCAAAAAGCGCGAAGTAAGCTCTCTTGAAGCTACCCAAGCCCAATTCGATCGAATCCATCAAATTGAAAACAAGGTGGCTTCTTACATCACCCTTACCGAAGAGCTGGCATTGCAGCAGGCGAAAAAAATAGACGCTGAAATCTCCCAAGGCAGGCCCATCAAAGCACTGACGGGAATCCCTTTCGCCCTCAAAGATATTTTCGTCACTCAAGGCATCAAAACCACCTGTGCTTCGAAAATTCTTAACCATTATATTCCCCCTTATAACGGCACGGCCGTACAAAAACTTTTAGACGAAGGCATTGTGCATTTGGGAAAACTCAACATGGACGAATTCGCCATGGGGTCTTCCACCGAAACTTCGGCTTTCGCCCAAACGAAAAATCCTTGGGATCTCGAAAGAACGCCCGGGGGTTCTAGCGGGGGAAGCTCTGCTGCGATTGCAGCCGATTTATGCTTCGGAACTTTAGGAACCGACACGGGAGGCTCCATCCGCCAACCCGCGGCTCTTACTTCGATTGTGGGGCTCAAGCCAAGCTATGGCAGGGTGTCGCGCTACGGAGTGATTGCCTTTGCTTCGTCGCTCGATCAAGTGGGCCCCATGGCCAAAGATGTAAGAGATTGCGCTCTCATTCTCAACGCCATCGCAGGGCATGATCCTAAAGACTCTACGTCCGTCAAGATTCCTGTTCCCGATTACACAAAGGCCCTTACAGGCGAAGTGAAGGGCTTGAAAATTGGCATCCCCCAGGAATATTTTGTGAAGGGAATGGATAGCGAAATCGAAGCTTCGATTCGCTCTGCTATTCAAACTTACGAAAGCTTAGGAGCTATTTGCGAAGAAATCTCTCTGCCACACACGCAATATGCCGTGCCTACTTATTATATTCTCGCTCCCGCAGAGGCTTCTTCGAATCTTGCTCGTTATGATGGCGTTCGATTTGGGCACCGCAGCCAAAATCCAAAAGATTTAATCGAAATGTACACTCAAAGTAGAAGCGAAGGCTTTGGCCCGGAAGTAAAACGGCGCATCATGCTAGGAACATACGTATTATCATCTGGTTATTATGACGCTTATTATTTAAAGGCCCAAAAAGTGCGCACGCTCATTCAAAGAGATTTTCTGGAGGCTTTCAAGAAATATGATGTGATTCTTACCCCCGTCACCCCCGGCCCCGCTTTCAAACTGGGAGAAAAAAAGGATGACCCTTTGCAAATGTATCTCTCCGATATTTTCACCATCAACGTAAATCTGGCGGGGCTCCCCGGCATGAGCCTCCCCTGCGGCTTCACCCAAAAAGGGCTGCCCATCGGGATGCAGCTCATCGCCAAACATTTTGAAGAGGAAAAAATATTTCGCGCCGCTTACGCCTACGAGCAAAACACAAAGTGGCATAAGCAAAAACCAAAATTGTAAATCCTCACCTTTCTTAAGAGATGGGGCACTGTGTTCTTCGGTCTCGTTTCCACTCTCTGCATGGGAACGAACCAAGCCTCAAAAAAACAAGTTGTCAGTGTTTAGACAAATACCGAATTATGAATTTAACGAAAAGATCGAAATCTCCTAGTTCTGTTTGAAGAGCTTTATGAAGGATATGATGATCAATTTCATCATAAAGATGAACAATACGATTTCTAAGACCTGCCAATTTAATAAATTTTCCTTCATGGGATTTAGGAAGGATCTTAGCTTTCACAAGGCAAGAAAAAACATCCTTATACTCCAAGGGTTCTCCTAGTCCTTCTTCGGCAATAATATGAGAACCTATATCCAACATCGCTTCAATCGAAACCTGGAGTAATCGCTCTGCAGAGGCAGTTAAAATAACATCCTTAGAATATTCTTTATAGGAAAGTTTAGCCATTTTTTTAAGCTCGCGAAGATTTTTACGAATGCGAGCTATTTTGGATTGAATAGATTCTTTGTCCAGTGGAGACACTTCACACACTCCTTAAAATGGCTTTCCCCATGTAATAATTGAATGTGCGGCGCAGATATTTTGTCGCCAAATAACGTTGGATGGTCCTTAAACGAAAATGCTTCAAAAATTTTTCATTTCGACAATAAAGAAGAACTCCATTTTGCAATACTTGCATCCACAATAAAGGTGAAGCCCTATTCAAAACAGCAATATCAATATCTTCTCTTTCAAAAAACTTACTCAGCTTATCATTCACTTTAGCTAATTGTGAGTATTTATAATCTTTGTGAAACAAAATTGCGACATCCACATCACTCAAAGGTTTCAACTTATCATGCGCAAGTGAACCATGAATAAATACCAGATCAATCACTTGTTTTTGAAAAAAGCTCTGCAATGAATCTTTTTTTTTAAGGACATGGTGAAGACGAAGTCGCTTTAGTTTTTGGAAAGTAGTAATAAATCTCATAGCCATTTATTGCATCATATTCATCATTTTTACTCAAGCATTGAAATAGAAACTCAATGCCTTTTTCTGCTTCCCATGCTTTGCTTAGTGGCCACCATTCCCCCTCTTAATCAAAGAGGGGGATCTAAGGTTTGTAAAATCTCTTGCAGATCCCTCTAAAGCTTTCTAAAACAACCCCTATGCCATTTGAAACCATTATCGGCCTCGAAGTGCACGCACAGCTTCTTACAAAATCTAAGCTCTTTTGCGCTTGCTCCACCCAATTTGGAAAACCGCCAAACCAAAATACTTGTCCGGTGTGTTTGGGGCTGCCCGGCACTTTGCCGGTCTTAAACAAAAAAGCCGTGGAATATGCCATTAAAGCGGGGCTCGCCACGCAATGCAAAATTCAAAACAAAAGTATTTTCGCGCGAAAAAATTATTTTTACCCCGATCTCCCCAAAGGCTACCAGATTTCACAATATGAACTCCCCATTTGCTTGGGCGGGCAGCTTGAAATTGAGCTAGAAGGAAAAAAGAAAAAAGTTGGCATCACGCGCATTCACATGGAAGAAGATGCGGGCAAATCTATCCATGATTACGGAGACCCCGATTGTTCGCACATCGATCTCAACCGAGCTTGCACTCCTTTAATTGAAATCGTGAGTGAACCCGATATGCGCAGCCCTCAAGAAGCGGGCGCTTATTTAAGAAAGCTGCGCGACATTCTCGTTTATCTTGAAGTTTGCGATGGCAACATGGAAGAAGGCTCCTTTCGCTGTGATGCCAATGTTTCCATCCGCCCGGTCGGCGAAGCTAAATTCGGCACACGCACCGAATTAAAAAACATCAATTCCTTCCGCTTCGTTGAAAAAGCAATTGAATATGAAGTGGGCCGGCAAGAGGCCATTATCCGCGATGGCGGAAAAATCATTCAAGAAACGCGTTTGTTCGATAACGAACGCGGCGTAACAGAATCGATGCGATCCAAAGAAGAAGCCCACGATTACCGTTATTTTCCCGACCCCGATCTTCTTCCTTTAATCGTGGAAAATAAATGGATCGAAGAAATTAAGTCGAAGTTGCCCGAACTCGGCCATGAAAAGTTGGCCCGCTTCGTTTCTCAATATGCTTTGCCAGAATACGATGCTGGCGTGCTCACTGCCGAAAAAACAGTGGCAGATTATTTTGAAAAAGTCGCCCTGATTTGCAAAGATGCCAAAAAAACCAGTAACATTATTATGACTGAAATGATGGGCCTCGCCGCCAAAGGCGAAAAGCCCTTCGCCACCATTTCGGCCCAAGAGCTGGGCAAGGCCATTAGCCTTTCCTTACAAGGAACCATCAGCGGCAAAATGCTCAAAGAGGTGATTTTGGCGATGCACCAAAATAAAGAAGGCGCCGAGGCCGTCGTAGCCAAAATGGGCACCCAGCTTTCAGATAGCGCTGCGATTGAAAGCCTCGTAGATAAGATTGTTGCGGCTAACCCCGATAACGTCGCTCAATATAAATCTGGCAAAGATAAACTCTTCGGATTTTTCGTGGGGCAAGTGATGAAAGAATCAAAAGGCAAGGCCAACCCACAGATAGTGAATGATTTGCTCAAGAAAAAATTAAGTCACTAACCTTAAATTTCGCCGACGAGGCGGACCTCTTCGGGGCCCCCTTCCCTCCAAAGTTAACAAAATCACCGAAATCTCTTCTGCGCTTAAAGAGAAATCGCGGAGTATTTGAGGAAAATTCTCCAGAAAACCCTTCTCACTCCTTTCCCAAATTACATCGGCGAATCTTCGCAACAAAATTTCACCCCGATGCTTGAAAGGAATCAAACAAAGAAGGCGCAGAGTGGCTCTCACCATTCTTTCATCCATCAATAGAGCCGAATTCGCTAGCAAACTATCGATGAATTCCCTTAGAAAAGGATGATAATAAAAACTCAAAGATCCTTCTGGCAAGCGGGTTTCCAGCAAGGAAATCATCTCTAACACATGAGAAGCTTCGAGGCGAGGGGTAGAAACAGAAGAGCAAAACCGCCTGAGCAAATGCTCAAAGGATATTAAAAGCAAAAGGCTGTGGGCCGTGTGAGAAAGATCGAACACTTCAGCCCCCGAAAAAACGTCCTCTAAAAAATCGATCTTTTGAAAGGCATGAGTGGCAATAAAGTGCGCCACCGGATGATGCAGACTTAAATCGCTTCGAAAGGCCTCCCATCGTACTCGAGCAGGTGCTTCGCCATGGCGCCTTACATTTCCTCTTACCTCGCTCACATATTTGCTCACCTCTTCGAGGAGATCTTGAGCTTGCACCCGATGTTGAAGGGCCGCCAACTGCTCGAAGGCATGAATGCATTCTCTTTGCGAAGAGCGGGGTGCCATCGCAGCCAAATGTAGAAGCGTATCGTATCGACTTAACGTATGCCTGCCTTCTAAATCCTCAATCGACAGCACTTTTTGAATGGCCGCAGACACTTCCTGTCTTGAAAGAAGACCGGGGCTTTGCCTGAAAGAAAACCTTAAAAACTTAAGCAAAGGATGAGCTACCCTTGTGAAAGCAGACCCTAATACGAAGCTCGCCAAGCCCACGAGAATTCCAGATCCGATTCCCGAAGAAGAAAAAGCATGGGCCACTTGGCTTGCCGCATGGGCTGAGGGGCCAGCAAACAAAGTAGCAAGGCCCGCACTCATGGCAGCCAGCATCAGAGGGGTTTTTACGACTGGAGGAGGCCTGCGGACAAAAAATATACCCTGTAACGCGTTTTCCAAGGCTCTTAAAACCTCCACCTGTCGGGGATGCCCGGGAGAAAAATGCTCTTGTAACTTAGCCTCAAAGGCTTGCACAATCTCATATTTTTCAACCAAACCAGGGCCGAGGTAAAAATTAGATCTCAAAATTCCCAAAAAAAGATGGTAATAATTCATCTGACCCCATTCATAGCCTGCAATAAAGCCTTCATAGGTTTGCGAGATCACATGGGTGGAGAGACGCCTCTGAAATTCTAAAGAGAGTTCTCTTAAGATTTTAGAAATAGCAAAAAGATCGGCACGATATTCTGGAGTAAAGGCTCCTAAATAAGCGGCATGAATATCGTCATGGTAAAGGCGGGCAATCGGATGACACAAAGCACGATGCACCCGCTCCGAAAAACGGCCAAAACTCTCCGGCCAAATATCTTGTTCTCGAAGGGCCATGATTTGAGCCTGGTCAAGGCTTTTAGCCACCCCTCTCCTAAAGAGGCGAGAAACCTGGGGAGCAAGCTCTAAGATCTCGCGAGGCATCCAATAAAAATAGCTCTCGCCTTGATCCAAAAAAGCATAGCCCGCGTTTCCCGACAAACTTTCTATCTTCAAGCCAAGAAGACGCTCCAGCACGAAGGCATTATCCCTCATCAATAAAAAACTCTCTTCCACATTCGTTCCATGTGAAAAATGATCAGGGGCCGAAAACCAAAACATTTCCAAGGAGCGCAAGGAAGGCCTGTTTGCAAGCACCCGTTCTAGCCAATGGGGAATTCTTCCTGTTACTCTCTGATAAATCTCCACAAACTCGCCTAAAGAAAGAGAATTCATGATTTGACCCGCTTGCCTGAATTTTTGTATATAATCGGCAAGCAAAACCCGTGTGAGCACCTTCTTGGCTTCTTCCCATGAAAGTTCTCCACTCAGGGCCCTCTCCAATATCTTTTGATAGGCCAGGTCATTTTCTGGAGCCAAGGCAGATTGAAAATCTGAATCTTGGTAAGTGGCAAGGCTCTCTCGATAAAAATCTGCGGCCTCAAATTCTAAAGATCTACCGTTTACTTCCCTCTGGCTTTGGAGGGGGCCTTCTTTATCGATATTTCCCAAAGATATATTTTCCGAAAGAGTTGCATAGACTAAAGAACTGGAAAAATTGAAAGTCTCGCGAGGAAGCTTAAAAAAATTCTGAGGGGAATTTTTACACTCTTGTTCCAAATTTCTTTCGAGGTGATGAAGGCGATGCCCACTGCCCAAAGCAAATAAAGCCGCTCCGGCTCCTAATTGAAGATTGGTGATTTCGGCCTGAGCCATTTGTTCGAGCAGACTTCCTTGGCAGACAGGCGTCCAATCTAAAAAAGCAGTCGCCTGATGCCCCATGACCATGGAAATATCTTGAAATAAATGCTGCACCAAGATCGATTGATGCCAAAAGAGGTGGCCCATTCCCTTCAAAATTCCAAAATCGATAAAAGAACTTCGCCAATCTTCGAAAAAACTTCTTCCTCTCAAAGCATAAAGAACTCTTTCTCCCCTTAAATTTTGGAGCACCCTTTCGCTGCCCTGAAAGGCCGCTGCTTCGCAAGCAAGGCCTATCACAGGAGCAAGCCCACGGCTGAGGAGGGGCATATTGAAACAGGAACTAAAGGAAAAAACGCCTATTTTCCCCAAACGATAGGCAAGCCCGCCGGCCACCATGGCAGTGAGCGTCGTTAGATTCGTGGCTTCTCGAGTAAAAGAGCCCACCCTCGAATCGAGCTCGATTTGCGAGGCACTCAAAAACGAAGCACCTGAAGAAAAAGATAAATGCGAAGGGTTTAATAAAGAGCCTTCTGGAGAATAAATTCTCAATGTCCTTACACCGGGGTGCCCAGCGGTGTTTTTTTGCCTTTTCTGATATCCCTTGGGAGGAAATCAATAGATGATGTTTTCGCCCTTTTCTCATAAAAGTTGTGCAAAATATTATCAAATATTATCCATGATAATCATTCATAATCCTGTTGACTCACTCGTGATCTGCTGTATTTTCAAGGATAAGGTCCTATGAACTTTAAAACTATCGAATGGAAAAAAGACAAAGTCATTCTCATCGACCAGCGTAAGCTGCCGCTTGAAGAAATCTATCTTGAATTCGAAGATTACAAGAGCCTTGCAGATGCCATCAAATCGATGGTGGTTCGCGGAGCACCTGCTATTGGCGTGGCTGCCGCCATGGGAGTCGCCTTGGGGGCTTTAGGAATCGATGCCAAAAGTCATGAAGAGTTCGTCAGTAAAATGGAAAAAGTTTGCCAAACCTTAATCGAGGCTCGCCCCACCGCCGTAAATCTTCCTTGGGCCGTGGCTCGCATGAAAAAAGCCTATCAAAAGCAGGCAGATTTAAGCATCGATCAGCTCAAACAATACATTGTAAAAAAAGCGCTCTCCATTTTTGATGAAGATGTAGAACTTTGCAAAAAAATCGGCGAACACGGCGCCAAACTGATTGCAAATGGCGATCATATTCTTACTCACTGCAATGCAGGGGCCTTGGCCACCGCCGGACAAGGAACCGCTTTGAGCCCTATTTATGAAGCTGCAAAGCAAGGAAAAAAAGTATCTGTCTTCTCAGACGAAACCCGCCCCTTCTTGCAGGGAGCACGCCTCACCTGCTGGGAGCTCCGAAAAAATGATATCGAGGTCACTCTCCTTGCCGATGTGGCGGCCGCCAGCCTCATGAGATCTGGCCTCATTCAAAAGATCATCGTAGGGGCGGATCGCATTGTTTCCAACGGGGATTTTGCCAATAAAATTGGAACTTACTCCGTCGCTTTGGCCGCCCGAGAACACAAAATTCCTTTTTACGTGGCAGCCCCTTTCTCCACCATCGACTGGCAAATGAAGAGTGGAAAAGAAATTCCCATTGAAGAACGTCCTGAAAGCGAAGTAAGCTTTTTTCTAAATCAAAGGATAGTGCCAGAAGGCGTGAAGGTTCTCAATCCTGCCTTTGATGTTACTCCTCATGAATGGGTAACGGGAATTATCACCGAAAGAGGAGTGGTGACTCCACCGATCGACAAAAACCTGAAGATTCTGTATAAATAAAATTCAGGGTGGTTTTAAAAAATTTTACACCGCAAACTTAGCAATTTTTTAAAACCACCCTGAATTTTATTTAAAGTTTTCAAGAAAGGATGTGAAATTATGCCTCCTGTGCAAAAAGTGTCTAAAATTTGGCTCGATGGAAAAATGATTCCATGGGAGGAGGCCAAGGTTCATATCCTCACTCATACCTTGCATTATGGCTTGGGAGTCTTCGAAGGAATTCGTTGTTACGAATGCACGGAAACTCGCTCCGCCATTTTTAGGTTAAAAAACCATATCGATCGGCTCTACGATTCTGCCCATATCTTAATGATGGAGATCCCTTTTTCAAAAAAAGAAGTGCTTCAAGCCTGCAAAGATATCTTCAAAATCAATAAGCTCAAGGCAGGCTATCTTCGCCCCTTAGCTTTCTTAGGTGACGGAGAAATGGGGCTTTATGCCACGGGCAATCCGGTGAGGCTCGCCATTGTGGCTTGGCCCTGGGGCACCTATTTGGGAGATGAAGGGGTTAAAAACGGCATTCGCGCAAAAATATCTAGTTATACGCGTCATCACATCAACGCCATGATGACCAAATCGAAAGCAGTGGGAAACTACCTCAATTCCATTCTTGCCAAACGCGAAGCCATGATGGCGGGTTATGAAGAAACCATCATGCTCGATGCACAGGGCTTTGCCGCTGAAGCGAGCGGGGAGAATCTCTTCGTGGTAAGAAAAGGGCGAATTAAAACGCCTCCCATTAGCAATGCTTTAGATGGAATCACGCGAGATACTGTGATTCAACTTCTCAAAGATGAAGGGCTACACGTAGAAGAATGCCTCATGACCCGCGACGAGCTTTACATCGCCGATGAGCTTTTTCTCACTGGCACCGCCGCCGAAATCACCCCGGTTCGCGAATTGGATCACCGTAAAATTGGCTCAGGCAAGCCCGGCCCCCTCACGCAAAAAGTTCAGTCACTCTTCTTTGATTTGGTAAAAGGAAAAAACTCAAAGCATAAAGAATGGCTCGATACTCTCGATTAATTTTTTCCATGAAAAATTCGCGGTTAAAGGTTTTAGAAGTTTGGGTGAAGCCCTCTTTGCTTGATTTAGCCCTCGGCTATTTATTCCAGCATGGCATTTCTACTCTCGAAGAAAAAAAACAGGGGAAAATGATCTTGCTGACTGCAGAACTTCGAGGCGCTCGCAAAAGCATTTTGCGAGACCTTCAAAAACTTACATTTCATCAGAACCCCCTTTTTCAAAAAATCCAAATTGTGAAAATTCGAAATCAAAAGTGGGCGCAAAATTACAAGAAAACTCTTAGGCCTTTTCCCCTTGTTTATTCTTCTCCCCCTCAAAAAAGCCGCTCCATTTTATTATGGGTCGACCCCCGCAGCCAAAAGCCAGCTCAAATTTCACCCCATACTTTATGGATCGAAGCGGGACTCGCCTTTGGCACGGGCACTCACCCTACTACCCGATTGTGTGCTCAACTTCTTTCCGAAAATCTTCTTCGACCAAAGGTGTCTGGCTTACTAGATTTAGGATGCGGAACGGGCCTTCTCGCCATGGTGGGGTCTAAACTGGGCATTCGAAAGATTTGGGCTGTAGATAATGATCCTTTGGCACTAAAAGTTTCCGAAGAAAATTTTTCGAAAAATAAAATTCAAAATATCTATTTAAAAGCAGACTTAAAAAAGGTTCCAAAAAATTTTGATGTGATTTTAGCAAATATTCTACTGGTGACTTTGTTAGAGTTAAAAAAAGAAATTGTAAAAAGGCTTAAAAAGAAAGGAATCCTTATTCTGAGTGGTTTACTCTATAAAGATTGTCCGGAAATGATAAAGGCATACAAAAAAGAAGGATTGCACTTTCTTGAGCAACGAAATCAAAAAGGCTGGAGCGCGCTTGTTTTTAGAAATTAATCGTTTTCTCTGCGCGAAGCCTGTTCACCTTTTAAGGTTTGGGATTGCAAGCCGCTCTGAGCCAATTCATTGTTCAATTCTTGTTCAACTCTCCCGTCCGTTTTCTGAGCTCCTGGTCCCACCGACATATGAGGCTTTAAGGGGTTATTTGCAGGCGCTCCAAATCCGCCGGAGGTCTGGGAAGAATTTGTAGGGCTTGGGTTTGGAGAAGGGGCTGGACTAGGAGCTGCTGCCGTCTTTTTCTCTTCTTCTTGTCCTTTTGCTCGATTCAATGCAGCTTGAAATGCGGTCCCTTGGCTTCCATCTCTACTAATTTTTTTTCCCGTGGCAGGCGCGGCATCCGTAGATTGAGGAGCCGGAGCAAGCCCGCCTCCTTTTGTCATATCTAAACGACTCATAAATACCTCCTATTTCATTCTAACATCTTTTATCGTCCGGAAGCAGGGCTAAAATTGCTAGGCCCCCCAAACAAAAAACCCTCCAATTGGGGGTGGAGGGTTTTTAAAGTGTTTCCCCAGATCAGATTAATTCATATGTTCTCGAAGAAGTTTTTTAACTGTTCCTGTTGCTGTTTTCTCCATCAATTCCTCTTCTTGAAAAGAATCTGAAAGCCCATCATTTTGCAAAATTTCCAAATTCTTAAGGGTTAAAAGAGCTTTGTTTTTAGATGGAAGAGTTAAAAAATCATAATGATTTTGAGAAGGTAGCAATGTAGGCCTTCTGGAAACATACACACCGCCACAACTTAAAAGATGGCCTGATTTATCTAGAAAATTCACTTCTTCATTGATTTCGAGATTTCTTTCGAAAGCTACTTTTCCACAGCGGTCTTCGTAAAATTTGCTCATGATTTTTCTTTCCTGTCGTTTTTTTTAAACGCTACATGAAAGAATTAAGCAATTTACGTACCAAAACCTTAGGCAAGACTCATCAATTTTTTCTTATTGTGATTCAATAGGTTATAAAAATTAACTTTTTTATAACAACCTGCGTCATTCCTTGAAATGTCACAAACACTCCACAATTTAAGTCAAATATTTGACAAAGATGGGTAATTCTCTCCTCCTCCTTATTTAAGAAAGAGGATGAAAAGTTTTTAAAACCTTCTCTACTAAGGCAGGGGTAAATCCTTTCAGAGAAGAAAAATCTTCTTTGGAAGCTTTCGCAATTTTTTTGATATTTCCAAAATGTTTTAGAAGTTGTCTTTTACGAGCAGGCCCCACTCCTTCAATCTGATCCAATTGAGAAATAAGAGATGATTTTCCTCTGATCTGACGATGAAAAGTAATTCCAAAACGATGAGCCTCATCCCTTAAATTGACAAGTAAGCTAAACTCTGAAGTATGGGGCTTTAGTTCTATCGCATCTTTTCTACCAAGCAAAAAAACTCTTTCAGGCTTATTTTGCCCTTTCAGGAGCTTTTCTTTCGCCAAGGCAATCAAATCAATATTCAATACCCCCAAATCTTTTAAAGCCGCATGGGCCGAATGTAATTGCCCCTTGCCTCCATCAATAACGATTAAATCTGGGAAAGGCCAATCAGCATGCTTTAGGCGACGATTGAGCACTTCATACATCATGGCAAAATCGTTGGCTTGATGAATGGTTTTAATTTTAAATTTCCGATAAGATTTTTTATCGGGTTCTCCATCTATAAAACTTACGCAGGAACCCACTGAATTCTTCCCTTGAAGATTAGAGATATCATAGCATTCTATTCGACGTGGGATTTTTTTTAGATCAAACTTTTCTTGAAGGCGAACCAATACTTCTTCACGATATTGTTCAGTGAGCACTTCTCGATGCAAATGATGAACCGCGTTTTGCTTGGCTAATTCGATTTTGCGGAGTTTATCTCCCTTCTCTGGCACCCGCAGATAAACTCTATATTTTTTTCTTTCTCTTAAGATTTCTTCAAGCAATTTTTCATTCTCCAAATGAAGAGAAAGAAGAATTTCTGGAGGAATGAGAGGAGGAGCCTGATAATACTGCACGAGGAGGTTTTCCAAAATTTCTTGCTCCTCTTCGTAGCCCGCCAAAGGATAATGTTTTGACTCCATCAGCCTTCCTTGACGATAAATCATGAGCAAAGCGCTTACTTTCTCCCCTTCACGAGCTAAAGCCCACACGTCTTGATCAGAGGCAAAATACTTCACAACTTGTTGTTTCTCAAAAGTAGCTTGAATGGCCCGAAGAGTATCTCGCACACGTGCAGCTTCTTCAAACTGAAGATTCTCAGAGGCCTGGGCCATCTTTTCCTTCAGCAGATCTTGAAGCTCCCTACTTTTATTTTGAAGGAACAAAATAACTTGTTTCACCAGCCCCTGGTAATCTTGCTTTTGAATAAAACCCACACACGGAGCATCACAACGTTTGATTTGATATTGAAGACAGGGGCGAGAACGATTTTTAAAATCATGCTCCGAACAAGTTCGAAGTTTAAAATGAGATTCAATAAAATCGAGCACTTCTCTCGCGCTAAAAGCACTCGTATAAGGCCCAAAATAAAGTGACCCATCTTTCTGAATATTTCGGGTAGCATCTAAACGCGGAAAATCATGAGAAATGTTGAGCTTAAGAGAAAGATAGCTTTTATCGTCTTTGAGGAAAAAATTATACTTGGGCCTATGTTTTTTGATGAGTGTATTTTCTAAAAGAAGGGCTTCTTTCTCATTGCTCGTCACAATCGTTTCGATTTCATTCACCTTCGCCATCAAAAACTTGATTTGGCGGCGCGTTTCTCGACCAAAAGCAAAATAATCTCCCACCCGCTTACGCAGATTTTGCGCCTTTCCGACATACAAGCATTCTCCCTTTTCGTTCTTCATGAGATAAATGCCAGGAGATTTTGGAAATTCTCTCACTTTGTTTTTTAATATCTCGTTCACCATATTGAAAATAAGAATTGAGAGCTAACTTTTCAAGCCCAAGGAAAGCTCTGTCAGTTCTAACGCCTTGATTTGGTCCCGAATGAGGGCCGCCTGTTCAAAATCAAGATTTTTAGCAGCTTGTTTCATTTCTTTTTTAAGCTTTTCAAGAAAGGGAGGAATCTCTTGAGGAGCTAACTCGGTATTTTCATCCATTTTTATTTCAACGGGCACCGTGTAATAATCTTGCTCAGAAATACTTTTCAAAAGATTAGAAATTTCTTTTCGAATACTTTGGGGGGTAATGCCATGCTCTTCGTTATATAATTGCTGCACTTGCCGCCGGCGCTCCGTTTCTGAAATGGCGTTCTTCATCGAATCGGTGATTGTTTCCGCATATAAAATAACTTCTCCTTCTACATGCCGGGCGGCCCGGCCAAAAGTTTGAATCAAAGACCGTGAAGATCGTAAAAATCCTTCTTTATCCGCATCAAAAATTGCCACAAGAGATACTTCCGGCAAATCTAAACCTTCTCGAAGCAGATTAATTCCCACGAGCACATCAAATTCGCCCAAACGCAAATCGCGCAAGATAGCAACTCGCTCGAGCGTGTCTATTTCGGAATGCAGGTATCGAACTCGCACTCCTAGGTCTTGATAATATTTAGTGAGGTCTTCCGCCATGCGTTTGGTAAGAGTGGTCACTAACACTCTTTGCTTTTTGGCGACACGCTTCTTAATTTCATCGAATAGATCATCCACTTGGTGCTTTACCGGCCTGACATGCAATATCGGATCGATGAGGCCTGTCGGGCGTATGACTTGCTCGATAACTTCTCCTCCGCTTTTTTGCAGCTCATAATCGGCAGGAGTAGCCGATACGTAAACAGCTTGATGGATTAAATTCTCAAACTCGTCAAAACGAAGCGGTCGGTTATCCAGAGCAGAGGGAAGGCGAAAACCATACTCCACAAGAGTTTCTTTTCGCGCGCGATCCCCTTTATACATCCCGTTCACTTGAGGAATCGTGAGATGAGATTCATCGAGTATCATTAAAAAATCTTTTGGAAAATAATCGAGGAGGGTGGGAGGTGCCTCTCCAGCCTTACGACCTGTTAAATGACGAGAATAATTTTCAATCCCCTTGCAAAATCCGATCTCTTCCATCATCTCCAAATCGAATTTGCTGCGCTGCTCAATGCGATGTTGTTCTAAAGGCTTATTGTGCTCGTGAAACCATCGAATGCGCTCTTTCAACTCTTCTTGAATTGTGACGATGGCTTTCTTCATTTGGTGATCCCAAGTAACATAATGGCTAGCGGGGTAGATGGCGATCTTATCTAGGTCGCGTAATACTTCCCCACGCAAGGGATCTATCTCTACAAGGCGGTCTACTTCATCCCCAAAAAATTCAACCCGCACCGCTTTTTCTTCTTCATGAGCAGGAAAAATTTCAACCACATCACCACGGACGCGAAAAGAAGCTCGGTGAAAATCGTAATCGCCTCGTTGATACTGAATTTTTACTAAATCCTTCAGCATATCGTTTCGCACGACTTGTTGGCCTTTTTCTAGAAACACGAGCAAGCCATGATAGGCCTCCGGAGAACCTAAGCCATAAATACACGAAACACTGGCCACAATAATCACATCGTTACGCTCTAAAAGGGAACGCGTGGCGGCGTGGCGGAGTTTGTCGATTTCTTCGTTGATGGCAGAATCTTTCTCGATAAATAAATCGCGGGCCGGCACATACGCTTCCGGCTGATAGTAATCGTAATAGCTCACAAAATACTCGACAGCATTCTCCGGAAAGAGTGCTTTAAACTCGGAAAAAAGTTGGGCAGCCAGCGTTTTGTTAGGGGCCAATACCAAGGTGGGCTTACCTACACGGGCAATCACATTCGCCATGGTGAAGGTTTTGCCAGAACCAGTAACCCCTAAAAGAGTTTGGTGTTTTTTACCCTTTAAGATCCCGCGAGAAAGCTCTTCAATCGCTTGAGGTTGATCGCCACAGGGTTTGAAATCGGAGATGAGCTTGAAGGGATTCATGGCAATTCGATATAAGCAATTCAAGGTTAAGCCGTCAACACTTCCCCTATTCCACTTCCATTTACATTTGTTGAAAGCTTTTCGGTGAGGTTTGAAGATATTAACTTTTCGCACTCCACTCGGTGCTGCCATCTGGCTTGTCTTTTAGAATGATATTCATGGCAAGCAGTTCATCGCGGATTTCATCTGAACGCTTAAAATTCTTATTTTTGCGGGCTTCCTTTCGCTCAGCAATGAGAGCTAAAATTTTAGCTTCATCAATTCCGATTTGTGAAATCACTTTCTTTTGTATTCTTTCAAAGAATTCTGCAGCCTGGGTTCCATAACAACCCAAAACCAAGTAAATTTTTTCACAAGATTTTAAAAAAGAATCGCATACGAAAGCACAGGCTTGGGATTTTAATTTTGAATGTTGGTCCAAAATTTTATTGAGCACTCGCACCGCCTCAAAAAGAGCTCCCAAAACTTTGGCCGTATTAAAATCATCGTCCATGGCTGCTTCAAAATCTTGAAGAAGGGTTAAAATACTTGCCCCCTCATCCCGGCTCTCTCCCTCGAGGGGAGCGGCTGAGGGGGAGGGTGGATTTCCTTTTATAAAATCCTGCGCCCGTTTGACCGTAAGATAAAAACGCTCCAAGGCCTGCCCAGTTTCTTGAAGATTTTGATCCGAAAAATCGATGGGGGAACGGTAATGCAAAGAAAGTAAAAATGCCCGAACCACTTCCCAATCGAACTTAGAAAGTACTTCTCGAATAGTGAAAAAATTACCGAGAGATTTACTCATCTTCTCTGTATTAATATTCACAAAGCCATTGTGTAGCCAATATTTCACGAAAGGCTTGCCGCTTGCTCCCTCTGATTGGGCAATTTCATTTTCGTGGTGAGGAAAAATTAAATCGCGCCCTCCTCCATGAATATCAAAACTCTCTCCTAAATACTTCATGCTCATGGCCGAGCATTCGATATGCCAACCAGGCCGCCCTTTTCCCCAGGGCGAATCCCAACTAGGTTCTTTAGGCTTCGCCGATTTCCAAAGTGCAAAATCGAGAGGATCGAGTTTTTCTTCATTCACTTCCACACGAGCACCCGATTCTAGGTCTTCAATATTTTTTCCAGAAAGCTTTCCATAATCCTTGAAATTCCTAACTTGATAAAACACGTCTCCCTTTTTTTCGTAAGCCATTCCTTTTTGTATTAACTTTTCGATTATTTGAACCATTTCTGGAATGTGTTCAGTGGCTTTGGGTTCCAAATTGACGGGTTCATTGCCAAGAGATTGAATGTCGGCATGAAAAGCCTCCATAAATTTTTCAGTGAGCTCTTCACAAGGAATTTTCAATTCATTCGCCCGATTAATAATTTTGTCATCTATATCTGTAAAATTTCGCACGAAGGAAAGTTGATAGCCCTTAAACTTAAGATAACGGGCCACTATATCAAACACCACATTGGCCCGAGCATGGCCCACATGGGAATAGTCATAGACAGTCACACCGCATACATACATTTTCACCTGCGGTGGATTAAGCGGAATAAATTCTTCCTTTTTTCGGGTCAATGTATTGTATAACTTAAGCGCCATAATTATTTTTTCTTCAAAAGAACGATGGCCTTTGCCGCCATTCCCTCACCTTTGCCCGTAAAACCCAAACCTTCTTCCCGTGTTGCTTTCACACTCACTTGACCTTCTGAGACTTTTAATGCACGAGCAATATTTTTAATCATTGGTGGAATATAATTCGCCATTTTGGGTTGCTCTACAATAAGGATACTATCTATATTTTCTACTTCATAACCTTTCTCGCTTATCATCTTCATGATTTCTTCGAGAAATTTCAAACTTGAAAACCCTTTATACTTTGGGTCCGTATCTGGAAAATGCTTTCCCAAATCTCCCAAAGCCAAAGCACCCAAAAGGGCATCTCCAATGGCGTGGGAAAGAGCATCTGCATCTGAATGGCCCTTCAAGCCTTTTTCAAATGGAATTTCCACTCCACCTAAGATCAACTTCCGCCCTTCTACGAAAGGATGAACATCATGACCTATTCCAATTCTCATCATAAATTTCCTAGTTTTAAGTTTTTCAAAATTGCCTCGGCAAAAAGAAAATCTTCAGGCTGAGTAAGTTTGATATTGCTGGATTGTGTCGCTACCACTTTGACGGGATGACCGATTCTTTCCACCAAGCTCGCCTCATCGGTTCCCTGAAAATGATCTTCATAAGCCGACTCTAGAGCTTTTTTCAAAATTTCGTACCGAAAAGCCTGGGGAGTTTGGGCTATAAATATTTTCTTGCGATCGTGTGTATTTAAGACTTTTCCATCTTTATCACATTCTTTAATTGTATCACTTGCCTGCTTTGCTGCCAAACTTGCCCCTTCTTGATAGGCCACTCGAATACACTCTTCAATCACTTGGGAACTCACTAAGGGACGAGCCACGTCATGCACAATCACTACGTCAGGAAAAGAATCTAAACTTTTAAAGCCTTCATAGCTTGAATCTTGGCGAGTGATTCCCCCCACTATTTGTTTTTTTAATTTTGAAAAATTTTGCTCTTTCAAAACATGTCTTTTAAAAAAATCTCTATGGCCTTCCGGCAATACCAGTACAATTTCATGTACCCAATCACTGCCTTCGAACTTTTCTAAAGAATGAAGAACAACAGGCCTACCCGCCAAAGGAAGGAATTGCTTGGGAATATCGTCTCCCATCCGTAGCCCTTTTCCCCCTGCAAGCAAAATAGCAGTTGTTTTTGGTTTCATGAGATTTTCCACTGGAGTTCCTAGCTAATGAAGTTTCATGGGTAGTGCAAATAAAAAACCCTCCTAGCAATTGCTAGGAGGGTTGGTTAAAAAGTGCAAATCAAACTATAATGACTTGAATATTTCGTTAATTTCTTCTTCAATTTCTTCTTCGTCTCTTTCTTCGCAAATGGCAAGCTCCTTTACGAGAAGGTTCTTAGCGGTATCAAGCATTTTTCTTTCTCCAAAGGAAAGTTCCTTCTGAAATTTAAGCAAAGACAAATCCCTTAAGACTTCGGCAATTTCATAGACAGAACCGGTTTTGATTTTATCCATATATTCACGATAACGACGGTTCCAGGTTTGATTGTCGATTTTCACATCGCGCTCTTTAAGAATGCTGTAAACATCATCCACTTCAGATTCGGAGATAATTTCACGCAATCCCACTGCATTCACATTTGAAGTGGGAACCATAATCTTCATGCCACTATCTAAGATTTGAAGAACATAAAAAGCTTGTTTGCTGCCCAAAATCTCACGCATTTCAATGCTTTTAACTTCTCCCACTCCATGAGCCGGGTACACAGCCATATCTCCCACTTTAAAGGGAAGTTTATCTTTGAGTTTATCCGATTTCGCCACAATTTTTGCCATGAAGAACCTCCTAGATTCTCTAATAAAACAAGGGGCTTATATTACTTTGGACATCCACCATCTTTTTTGTGCAGCATGTCAAACAGAGGATGCGAGTATATAGCACAAAAATAAGTATTTCGTCAACGCTACCAACGCTTTGTGTCATCTTTCTAAAGACAACAAGCCCCTAAAGCTCTGCAAGTAATTGAAAGTACTAATATTTTAATTAGTGAGCTTTCTTATTTTCTTTGCTGGTAATGGTTTAATCGTTCAAAAAAATAAATTGTTGCTAATTTTTGATAAAAGAGATGCTTTACTACAAAAAAATCGCTTGAGAGCTCCTCGAAAAAAACAATGTAAGAAAAAAATTTAAAACGCAGAGATTATTCTTCTTATTTTCACTCCAATTTTTTTCTCCATCTTCCTCTAGGAAAAATAATTTTTCACTTTTTGATTTTGCATCTTGCGAGAATATAAAGAGCCAGGCTCACTCGTTTTACATTGACACTCCCCTAGGGAGTTTTTATAAACCAGCCTCTTTAAGCTTCATCAAAAAATGCCTGAAAGCAAACTTAGCTTTGCTAAGTTTAAGCGAATATACAGGTAGCTTGTGTGAATGAGAAGGGATTGACTCCCTTCGAATGAACAAAAGTACATCTCCGATGGGGATTGTTAAGGGGAGAAAGGATTCTACCCTTAACTTTAGCAAAACTTAGCTTTGCTAAGTTTAAGCGAATGGACAGGTAGCTCAGTCGGTAGAGCGCAGCCCTGAAAAGGCTGGCGTGGGCGGTTCGATTCCGCCCCTGTCCACAGTTTTAAAATTATTTTTTAGATTCGCCAGATTCTTCGTCTTCGCTAGATTCAGACTCTTCCTTTTTCTTTTTCTGACGTTCATCACGATCAACTTTACGCTTCTTTTCTTGTTCGTCGGTGAGAGTTTGGAAATACTTCTCCAAATCATCCATTCCCCACAGAGCCGCAAGCAATCTTAGATATTTCGCATCGTTTTCAGGATCAGCCGTATTGAGAAGATTAGAAGGAAAAACAACTCCATCCGAAAATATTTTATAGGCTCCGGAAACCAAAGGAGAAGATTTATAGCCCAATAAACTCTGGGCTACTTTTTGATAAGCATCGGGAGGCAGCGCTTGCGTAGAAGCTTTTGAGGCATTCGTAGGTTTCGCTTCAGCTGGCGGAACACTAGCTTCGGGAGGTGGAGCTTGAGTAGGTCCTTTAACTTTGGTCATCTTACATCCATCTTATGGGACCAAAATAAAAAAAGAAACAAAAAACCCTGATTGAAAAAAACAATCAGGGTTTTATTTTTCAAACTTAATTTAAAAACGCTATTTTCTATTTTGCTGAATCAGGCGGTTGTTATCTTGAATATGCGTAAGTTTTTCCAGGTCTTTGTCTTGAACCTGAAAATTTTCGTGCCCTTCGGACTTACCTTCTTTGGCATATTTGATCGCAGTCGCCATGACTCGGAACACTTGTTGATCCAAACCTGAATAAATTGTGTCGAAAAGTTCATTAATAAGCTCTACCTGTTTTTCTTTTGGAAGCTTTGAAACTTTTTCTCTAAATTTTTCTAAAGAAATGGGCGCTATGCTCATAATTCTCATCTCCCTTTTAGAATCCAAAAATATCTGGATGATTTGCAGCCACTCTAGAAGCAGCCTCATTCGCTTTATCACCAAATTCTTCCGCACGTCCCCAGGCAGCATTAATAGAGCCTCCTGGCAAAGCTCTTTCAGCGGGGCTCGCAGGACCCATTCGAGTTAAAATAGAACCCGGTCGAAAAACGCTCTTGCCTGTAATTCCCCTTAAACTCGCTGCATCTGCTTGAGCATCTCTTGTTGAAGGAGGTGCTACGGGGAGAGCTCGAGTTGCCGCTGGCTGGGCAGGAGCTACTGGAGTTGTGGGACCTTCAATGCTTACTACTTTGGGATCTGTTGGATTAAGTGCCATTTTTTACTCCTTCAATAATTTAATTAATTTTAACCTTTTTTACTTCCAGATTGAAATGACTATTTCGAATTAAGCAATTTAGATGCCAGCAACTCTTAACAAACTTTAACTTTCTCTACTTCTTTGAAATTCTTTCCTATTTTAGCATTTCTACTTACTCTAGGAAGATTATCGGTGGCCTTTCCCCACTTATTGCGTGTAATCTACACCTCACTTTAAAAAACTGAATTAGGGAGTTATGTCACCAACTTATCAGCGTAAGGATCATTATTATAAGAAGGCAAAGGAAGAAGGACTCGCTTCGAGGGCTGTCTATAAACTTGAAGAACTAGACCGCCAATTCCATTTATTAAAGGCAGGGGATAGAGTTCTAGATCTGGGTTGCGCCCCCGGAGGATGGCTTCAATATATCGCTAAAAAAATAGGACCTCAGGGAAAAGCCATCGGGGTAGATTTACTGGAAGTCCAAACAAAATTTCCTCAGCAGGTTTCTATACTAAAGGGGGATATCACACGAGAAGAAACGCAAAAAATTTGCATCGAAAAGCTTGGCGGAGAAGCGTATCTGATAGTTTCGGATATGTCTCCCAATCTTTCAGGAATTCGCTTTAAAGATAATTATGAATCTTACCTCTTAGGGTTGAACGCCTTAAACATTGCTCAAAAAATTTTAAAAAAAGGAGGAAATTTAGTAGTAAAAATTTTTCCGGGCGATGAATTAGCCGAGTTCAAAAAAAAGCTTCAAGAAAATTTTGAGGAAATCAAAACTCATATCCCTCAGGCCACTCGAAAAGGTTCTTCCGAAATTTATCTCGTTTCTCAAAATTTTAAGAGGGCGCTTGACTAAGCCAAAGTGCCGCATTGCGACCCGCAAAGGCGCCGGTCGCAATGGCAAATCCTCCTCCACAACGCCCATGAATATAATCATAGCCCGGCAGCACAGATCCTGCCGCAAAGACATTCTCGTAAAACCCCACTCCGCCGGGCAGAGAGGGGTGAAAAAGCTCATCGGTATGAAGCCCTATTTTCCAAATTTCTTGAGGAGCAAAAATATCGCTACTTGTTAAAAGAGAAGGTGAAATATGAGGGAGAATATTTAAGGGTGCACCCAATATTTTCTCTTTGAAACCTTCCTTCGCCTGAATTCCTCCTCCAATAAATTTTCCACTGGCCAGGATGAAGGACTTCGCATTCAATCGAATCAATTTTTCATTCGACTCCAACTCCAAGCCATATAGCTTCGCTTGATGGCTCATCATATTTTTTACTTCACCCGAAACAATTTGAATTCCTTTTGACTCGCAAGCTTGATGAATCGCATTTTGTAATCTTAAGCCTGGAATATTAATCTGGGCGGCAAGCGTTTCAGCCACCTTTAAGCCTGTAATTCGCTTGAGGGTGCGAATGATTAGTTCGGTATTCACCAAACCCATCACGGGGGGCAGAATCACGTGGGTATAAACTTTTCCTTGAAGATAGGAGAGCAGCGATTGGGCAAAAGGCACAAAAATTTCTTCTTGATCGAGTTTAAGCGCAATTTCGAGGGCGCTCAGAGAGCTTCTTCCCTCCAAACCCGGAATGTCCAAATTTAAGTTTCCCGCAAATTGAATATAAGGAATCGGCTGCTCGGCTTGAATTTCCAATAGATAATCTTCGATAAACCGACTTGAAAAAGGAGCAAAGCCTCGGATGCCCACCACCAAAACCTTAGCCTGGTTCATTGATAGCACGTTGGCATCCGCCATGCTTTCTTGCACGAGGGCGGTCGGCTTTAAGTTTCCAAAATTCGTAATTTGCAGGCGATTTCTCTCGAGATCACCCGCCCAATGCAGGGAAAGCGCATGAGTCGTATGATGAATGGCATCCCTGATGAAATCGAGAAGAGCGCCAAAGCCAAAATGCTTGGCCAAGACAGTATAAGGATGCTTGTTTTCTCGACGAATGAGCTCTTCAAGGTTTTTTTCGATGGGTAGATGTTCTTCAAAGAAAAAATAATGAGAGCTCAAAGAGCTATCTGCAATATCAATGGCTCCAGAAGAAAGGAGGGTAGCTCCAGGAGCTTTTTCAACTAAAATGACAGTATGCCCCTGAGAGGTGGCCTCGATTGCAGCTGCGAAACCCGCCCAACCCCCGCCTATAATAAGAATGTCTGCTGAAAAAATCATGACGCATTTTGATCCAAGCAAGCTACATTCAAATAAGTGGCTTGATTCAGTTCTTCCTGTTGCAATTGAAAATTATGCAATAGCATTTTCCTGCCCTGCCACTTCAATTGTAAAAAATCGCCTGCATGGCTAAAAACCTCTCGGGGAGACAATCCTAGCTCTTGGCCCAAAATTTGGGCCCCCATCATTAAACATCGACCCCCTTCACAAGGCCCCAAAGAAAAACGCGTACGTCTTTTGACATCATCGAGGGTTCTCGCCCATTGATTTCGAATCACATAACGAATTTCTGCATCGAGCACAGGTTCGCAATCGCAAATAATATTTTTATGATCGATGTTGGAAGCCATGAGTTCCAAAATTTCTTTGACTCTGCTTCCATGCCTCCAAGCTAAAGAACGAACGGCATAAAGGGGAACATTAAATTTTTGAGCAAGTTCTTGGACGTTCACGGTTTGTTCAGAGCCAGGAAGAGGAAGTTGATGCGTTCGGCAAGCACTGGTGTTCCCTAGTTTCTTACAGATTTGATTCGTCGTTTCCTCACTCATCAATCTAAAACTAGCAAGTTTGCCGCCGGCAATAGAAAAAAAGCCTTTTACTCCATCTCTCACTTCATGGTCAAACACCTCATGTTCACGCGTGAGATCATCTTCGTATTTATTCCTCTCGTATAAAGTGGGCCGAATCCCCGCCCAAGCTCGAGTAATTCGTGCTTGGCGAATCGCAGGAAAAACCTTTTCAATCCCCTCAAGCAAATATTCGATTTCGTCGGGGAGAATCTCCAAATGATCTGGATCCCCAAAATAATCGTCATCGGTGGTGCCTAAAATAGTCTCATTGCGGTGAGGCATTAAAAAAATAGATCTCCCATCCATGGCTTTTGCTAAAATGGCCGAATTGACAAACTGACGGTCAAAAGAAAGATGAATGCCTTTTGCCGGTCGCAGCCTCAATTCAACTCCTGCCATTTTGGCGATTTTAGAAGCCCAAGGTCCTGCGGCATTCAAGACAATTTTTGCCCGAGCCTCGCTAATGGCACCCGTAAAAGTATTTCTTAATTTTACCCCTTTCACCTGATTTTCTTCTTTAAGAATCTCTAAGACTTCGGTGTGATTTTTTATTTCAGCCCCTTGCTCAGCGGCCGATAAGGCATTTAAGAACGTCAACCGAGTGCTATCCAAGCCCCATTCATCAAAAGTAACTGCCCCTATTACATTTTTATTCAAGCCAGGCTCTATTTGCAGAGCTTCTTCTTTTGAAAGTCGCGTGTGAGGTTTTCCATTTTTAAAGGGCACATAACGATCGTAGGCTTTAAAAAAAGTTTCAAGAAGCTCAAGCTCAAGCTTTTTAGCAAAAAGTGAATCCCCTGCTTCACAAAAAACAGGAAAAATAAAAGGAATCCTAAAAACGAGGTGGGAGGCAATTCTTTGAATGTAACCCGAATCGAGGCAAGAAGTTTGAGTGGTGTGGAGATCGCTCAGCAAATAACGTGCGCCGCCATGAATCATCTGAGAATTGGCGCCCGAAGTTCCCGCAGCGAAATCATTTTTTTCGACGAGCAAGGTCTTCAAACCCCGCAAGGCCGCATCTCGGGCAATGCCGCAACCATTAATGCCGCCACCAATAATAATTAAATCATACATATTTTTAAGGTTCATGCCTCGCCGGCAATAAGAATCGGGGATTCCCGGCATCGATCATGGTTCATTCCACGCCACCAAAAACTCGATGCAAGTGGAAATGTGAGGGTCTTTTTGATGATGTTCGTCGATTCTTTTCAAACCCCACTCCAGAAATTGACGGCGAAGATCTTTGTTTTTGACTCGAAAAAAATAATTAGAAAGCCATCCCGCCGAAATAAGATAGCTGGCTGCTTCTTGGCTATTTTCAAAAACGAGGGGGACCTGAATTGCCTTCACTTGGGGGTTTATAAAGCCCGCGCTTTGCATTCTCGAAAGCATATCTTCTTCGCCCGAAGGCATGTCGGGAATTTCGGTAATATCAAACTGCGAAACAAGCTCAGAATGCTCCATGATAAATTCCATAAAAAGGGGCTGCCATTCCACCAAAGAATTGGTGGAGCTTGTGGTAATCCCCACTTGTCCGGTTTCACCTAAAATCGTTCGAAATTCCTTCAGTAAAAAATCGCAGCCTAAATAAGACAGGGCAAAGCAACTCACCCCCACTTGAAAATCCCCTGCTTGAATGCCGGGGAGCACATCGTGGATATTCCGCTCGAGAAATTCGATATTCTGGCAGCCTGCTGCGAGAGCGTCCTTTTTCGCTTTGGCAAGCATTTGAGGTGACACATCCACCCCTCGCACTTTGCCTTTGGGAATACGCTTCGCAATTTCAATCGCCAAATGCCCCGTGCCACAGGCAAGGTCTAAGACTTGAGTAGTGTCATTGAGTTTCAAATGTTGAAGAAGCTCTAAATTCGCGGAGGCGTAGAATCCACGGGTAATTTCATTAAATTGGTCAGAAACTTGATTGTAGAGAACGTCTTCTCCATCGAGATTTATCAGATATTCAAGATCAAAAACTTTCAAAGGAGTATTCATGTATTGTTCTTTCATTCTTTTTCTTTTCAATCGGCGCAAATGAAGACGTTATACCCCATGATTATCCATTCAAGTAGGTAGACAAAGCACCAAGCCATGAAAGCTTTGCTAAGTTTAATAATAAATTTTGTTAATACATGTAAAAAATTTTTAGTCCTTAAAGCCTTGGCATAAGCTTTGCTCTTAAAAACGCTGCACACCGCTAAAAAGAAAGAGAACTATTATGCCGCCTCCTATTACTCAAAGAGCTTGTGTGCATCATGAAGCGATTGATTCTATCTACAATAATCAACCCCTCCCCACTTGCGAACGACCTCCACCTGACAGCACCTATCAAGAAAGAAGCGAGTATCGACATTGTCAAATGCTTCGCCAAATAACAAGAAGGCAAAGACAAGAAACACCCCCTACCCAACGCCCCCTTTTTTCT
>OBEQ010709765.1_pt1 | contig 34485 bp, 31 predicted proteins | sample 1670901 | NCBI WGS metagenome assembly OBEQ01 (sample SAMEA104232315, study PRJEB22302) | groundwater metagenome | biome: forest; feature: aquifer; material: groundwater | place: USA | collected 2011-08-07 | depth 5.4 m | reverse complement strand
CTGTGGCATATCGATAGTTTATATCTATGCCTTCGTAACTTGTCACTTCATTGATGTATAACTCGATCGGGGGACGTACCCAAGGATAACTAAAGCCAACGTCCAATGATTCAGAGTAATAATAGAATGGTAGCCGCATCCGTCCGACACGGAAGGACAAATCATCTGAAAAATTATATTTAAGGAATGCCCATTCCGAGCGGACTTTGAATTCTTCATAACCTGGTGTGGACATTTGAGTGATGACTTCGACATTGTCACTGACCTGATAACTCAATTGCAGAGCGACATGCGCGTCACTGCGGAAGTTGAAATCATCGGTAAATTTAATCTCTTTTTCATTTGTCCCGTAGGTATAGTTATCCTCACCGTAAAGTACACCGGCACTCATAAAGCCGTTTATGCGAAAACGATCCCGGTCTTTAGTGATAGACTGTTTTACCGATGCAATACGTTTTTTGGCTTTGGTGTCAACGACCTTTAATTTTGTCTCCAGATCACCAACTTGATCCAGTACTTCTACTGGTACCAATGTTTCAGTCGATTTGCGTTGTTTAACCTTAGTATCTAACACATCAATCTCTTCTTTGAGGTTTTTGATGTATTGTCTATCGGCTTCGCGTTCAACCTCGAGATCTTTTAATTTTTTATCGGCGTCTGCTGCAGTTAATGCCAATGCAGGTGATGCTCCATAAGCGGCCATAGCGGCGACACACATTTTTATGAAGAACCGCATTTTCATATTAACTTCCTTTTTATCATTCAGCATGAATCTCTACTCAAGCTCACCGCGTTTTTAATGGCCCATCTCTCACTACCAAAAGCACTCTATCAATAAGCCACAGGTCAATAAGTCCCACTAAAATACTGCATCAAATGACACCGACATGAGATTCAAACTTTCGCCGCTGATATCGGACAGCGCTTTAATGAATGGTCCTGAAGTGTCTTCAAAACTTGTGAAATGATTGTATTCAAAGGTAACTGACGTTCCTTTTGTCGCGTTGTACCTTATGCCGAAGGACTGCGATTTACTCTCATGTGCGGACAGAAATTCTTCTACCGTACCAAGTGCAGTAATGCGCGCAGCAATATCATTAGTGTCATCAGATGTTTCTAGCGTGGACCAACCCAAGAAGGGAAACCATCTGCCAAAATAGCGTCCGAATAGTATGTATGCCTTGTCTTCCGCAGGTAAGAGCCCATCTTCTGGACTGACACTTGCGTATTCTGCAATCGCAGTATAAGTGCCATCGTCATAAAATATCGCAGCTGTCGCGATAGGAACAATATTATCGAGTCCGACGCCAGCAGTTGTAACATCTGCCGCTTTAGCTCCCTCAACCCCTGTTTCAATGGTGAATTGACTATAACCGAGCCTGAGATTCAGTGGGCCTCGGCTAACCGTATAATTTAAAGAATAAGCATCTGTGCCTTCTAAGGATGAAATCATTACATTAGATGACAGGCTTAAGTCGTAGTCTGGGTAGGCGAAAGATCCCCAACCTGCCTGGAATGAATGTATATACATGCCGGTTTCGATTTTGTAGAGCAACTCAATAGCTTCCCAGGTATCGTGTTTATCGGCATAAAATTCTATCGGCGGCCGAAGTGATGGATAACTAAAGCCAACATCCTGGGAATCGGAGAGATAATATATTGGGATTTTAAATCGACCGCCTCTTACCGATAAATCATCGGTAAGTTGGTAACTCAAGTAGCCCCACCCGGCATCGATATCAAATCGCTGATTACCAAGGGCGAGTAATTGCACCGTAGCACTCGCTTGTTCAGTCAACCAAAAGGAAGTTTGTAGACCAACCTTGGAATCTGGTCGAGGCGTACCATCATTTTCAAATTTAGTATCCGCAATTTGTACATCATCATCGGTGGTCGCCCAACCCGCTGTGAGAAAACCATTCATGGTGATGCGACGCTTATCCAGTTCTACAAGCTTTTGTACTGATTCGATACGTTTGTGAGTTGTCTTCTTGGTTTGACTAACCTTTTTATCGACGGCTTTTAACCGGGTATCAACCTGTTTCGCGTCACTTTGCAGGGTTCTCTTCAGGCGTTTTACTTCGCGTTCTAATGAGTCGATTTCTGCCGTATCTTTATCTCGCTTGTTTTCAAGCGTCCGAATACGACCTTCAACATTGCCCATATCTAACGCAGTAGAGATGCTGGAAAAGGAAAGGAAGAGTGCGAAGAGCGAAAGCGAAAAACTTCTATAAAGGTACCAAAATAGGGTGTATTTCTTCATACCATCCTCTGTTTGAGATATAACCCGTATGGATATCTTATACGTATCCCAGCTCGGTTTTATTCTTAGTATCCATAGCTAGTTATAACTTATAGCACTCACAAAGTGTTTGACCAGGATATGCCGCGAATTTTAATGATTTTTTTTTCTATTGGGGAACTATTTTCATTATTTAACGAAAAAAAATGTATCCACATTTTATTTTTGTTTTATTTTCATCCATTATCCAGAAAATACTCCGCTATTATCCGGATTCTAAAATCAAAACATTGCCAGCTCAGAGATCACAAGAAAAAATCACACCCTGGAAGCGTTTAGTCCTACAGCAGTCGGCAGAGTTAATCGCTTTAAATAAACTGAACGCAAAGACTATTACTCATAAACTATTCCGCATAGGCTATGCAGAGAATAGAGAGTGTAGATGGGGGAAAGAAAACGTTTAAACTTTGAATTGACGAGAAACTGCAGACAACTTTTGAGCAAGTTCATCCAATGCGGTGCTTAGATCTTTGACCTTAAGCGTACTGGCGACAGCGCTCTGTGACGCGTCGCGCATACGAATCACGTTGCTCTGAATTGATTTTGATGTGTTTTGTTGTTGTACAGTCGCCGCCGCAATTTGGCGATTCATGTCAGAAATAGAGGCAACTTTTCCTGTTATAGCCTGAAGAGAATCGCCTGTTTTGGCCGCTTGTTGCACGCTTGACCGCGCCTGTCCCTGACCTGCTTGCATGACTTTTACCGCCTGTTGTGCGGCACTTTGTAATTGCTCAATCACTTCCTGGATCTGTTGCGTCGATTCTTGTGTGCGTGAAGCCAGAGTACGTACTTCATCGGCCACGACGGCAAATCCACGACCCTGTTCACCGGCCCGTGCAGCTTCGATGGCAGCATTCAGTGCCAATAGATTGGTTTGCTCGGCGATCGCTTTGATCACGTCCAATATAGAGCCAACGTTTTCTGCGTCTTTCTCCAGTTTGATGATCACACCGCCCGCTCGCTCAACTTCCGCCGCCAAGTCATTAATGGAATTCACAGTATCGTTAACAACTTTTTTGCCGCGCTGAGATTCTTCATCTGCATCTTTCGCAGCTTCGGCAGCCGATTCAGCGTGAGCTGCAACCGCGTTGACGCTGCTCAGCATATCCATCATCGCTTCTGATACATGACTTGCAGAAGCACTTTGAGCAGAAGACAGTTTTTCGGTTTCCTGCGAGACATTTTTAAGATCGGCAGATACATCGGTTAAAGGTCTAATTACTGTGACGACTTCGCCAATGGTACCATGCAATTTTTCCACGAATACATTAAACCAGTAAACCAACTCACCTATTTCATCATTGCTGCGTTGTTCTATACGCTGAGTTAAATCCCCTTGGCCTTGAGCGATATCCTGCAGAGAGTTAGATACAGCACCTAAACTCTTCGTCACCGATGAGACTATACTGACTGAAACAAATAACAGAATGACAACTGTTATGCCGCCAACCACGAGCCCTAGTTGAAGTGTGCTCGTCGCAGTAGCATCGGCAGCTTTAACCGTATCAATAAAACTTTGATCGCTCGCATCACGGAAATTTCTCATATCTTCGGAAATTTCTTGTAATGCAGTATTCTTGGCTTCTACCTTATCACTGATTTTTGCCATGTCAGCGGTGCCGTCTACCATTCCTTGGGAGAGCGCTACCGCCTTGTCGTAGTATTTAAGCAGCGCAGCTTCCATAGAATTAATTTCATCTGCACGTTCAGCTTGTAGCGTGCGTTGTTTATGGAGCGCTTCGAGAATATCCTGTTTTGTTTTTGCCGTGGCCTTTACCGTCTCCATTTCTCCTGTTGTGACGGCTGTATTGAGCATCTCACCAATGCGATCGAGTCTGACGATATTGGCGTTAGCCAACTCCAATACCGGAAAGTAAACCTCTTTAATTTTTTGTAAGCGAATACTGTTGGCGCTGTTGGCGTTGTAGTTAACGCCTAGATAAATAATAAATCCGAGGATTGCAACAATCGGGATGACCAGAATTTTCTGTCTAATTGACATCTTCATAAGACACTAGAGCCAGCTAATATGGAGTTTACCGCTACTGCTCAATTTACGTCATAAAAAAAGAGCATCCCTTCTTTAATTAAAGAATAGCTAAGAGTTTTGAATGTTCTAGTAATAACAGGAGGTTGTCAGCGTTATTGAACGCTAAAAAATCAGTTGTACTGGTTATTGCTGAGACACAGAAAGGATTTATTGGCCTCTCAAAGAAAGTAAGTTGGATTTATTTGCATTGAGTAGATGAGGCCACAAACTCGCCACCAAAAATGGTCGAAATTAAAACAAACTCACTAGCCTTTGGTGACAGCTTCATTGCGATACCAGCCTAATTTTTCCTGCAGTGATACAACCTCACCAACAATAATCAGCGTTGGGGCTTTGATTTGGCTTTTGGCGACCAAGTCAGGCATGCTAGAAAGTGTACCGATTACCACACGTTGCTCTGGTGTTGTTCCTTGTTGCACGAGGGCTATGGGTGTCATTGGATCACGACCGTGGGCAATTAATTTCTCACAAATGATTGGCAATCCATCAAGTCCCATGTAAAAAACAACTGTCTGGGCTTTTTGCACGAGCTCACTCCAAGGCAGATCTGTGGTGCCGTTTTTTAGATGTCCGGTAACAAATCGCACCGACTGCGCATGATCCCGATGGGTCAGCGGAATACCTGCATAACTCGCACAGCCAGAGGCGGCGGTTATTCCGGGTACCACTTGAAAGGGAATATTATTTTCCGCCAATTCTTGAATCTCTTCCCCGCCGCGTCCGAAAATAAAAGGATCACCACCTTTCAAGCGCAATACACGACGCCCTTCAAGCGCCAGTTTCACCAACAAATGATTGATACTCTCTTGCGGCAGAGTATGTTCGGCCCGCGCTTTGCCCACATAGATACGTTCGGCATCACGCCGCGTGAGTTCTACGATTGCAGGAGACACCAGTCTGTCATACAACACAACATCGGCTTGTTGCATTAGTCGCAAGGCGCGAAAGGTTAACAGATCGGGATCACCAGGACCCGCTCCGACCAGATAAACTTCGCCAATGATATTGGTGTTGTCGGCGTCATCGATCATCGACTGTAGTCGGAACTCGGCCTGTTGCTCCTGACCACTAAATACCAGCTCCGCTACTGGTCCGCTGAGCACACGCTCCCAAAAATCACGTCGTTGATTAACCGTCTGAAATTTCTGTTTGACTGCATCTCTAAACCGACCAACCAATAGAGCCAAGCGCCCGTAGGCACTGGGAATCATCGGCTCAATCTTAGAACGCAGTATTCTCGTTAAAACCGGTGAGTGCGCGCCACTGGAGATAGCGACCATTATCGGTGAACGGTCGATGATTGCCGGCATGATAAAAGTACAAAGCTCAGGGCTGTCGACCACATTAATCGGAATATTTTTCGCGGTCGCATCTTTGGATACCCGCTCATTGACAAGATTGTCATCGGTTGCGGCAATAACGAGTGTGGCAGTACTGAGTATTCCAGAAGAATAATTTACCGCATGATATTCCGCATTAGCGTCGGTGATCAGCTTTTGCATATTTCCGCATACTTGAGGTGCCACAATGATAAGTCGGGCTCCCGCATTATGCAGTAATGAAGCTTTACGACAGGCGATCTCCCCTCCGCCGACGACAAGACAATGTTTGTTTTTAATATCTAAAAAAATGGGAAGATAGTCCATAGCAACACCCTTAATCTTGTTCGAATGCAGGTTAGGTCAACCTATAATTCTTACTTACTACGATTCAAAAAAATTTAAAACGCGATAAATTCTTTGCCACCCATGTAGCCGCGCAATACTTCAGGGATCTCGACACGGCCATCGGCCTGTTGATAATTCTCTAGTATCGCTACCAGAGTACGCCCTACAGCCAAGCCAGAGCCATTTAATGTATGGAGGAATTCCGGCTTGCCAGTTTCTGTATTGCGCCAGCGTGCTCGCATTCGCCTGGCTTGAAAATCTGTGAAAGTGCTGCACGAGGAGATCTCACGATATTTTTGCTGACCGGGAAGCCAAACTTCAATATCGTAGGTTTTGGCCGAGGAGAATCCCATGTCACCGCCACACAACACAATGGTGCGGTAAGGCAAATTGAGTTTTTGCAGAATTTTTTCTGCGTGACCAGTTAACTCTTCAAGCGCTTGTGAAGATAACTCGGGGCGAACAAATTGTACGAGTTCCACTTTTTCAAATTGGTGCTGCCGAATCATGCCTTTCGTATCACGACCATAGCTGCCCGCTTCACTACGAAAACAGGGCGTATGGCAAACATATTTAATCGGCAATTCGCCCATGCTAGCATTGTCATTAATACCGAGGATTTCATCGCGTGCGATATTGGTGACCGGCACTTCTGCTGTTGGAATCAAGTAATAACCTTGGTCGCCGCTTAATTTAAACAGATCTTCTTCAAATTTTGGCAATTGTCCGGTGCCTTTGAGCGATTCCGCATTGACGATATAGGGAACATTTATTTCTTCATACCCATGTTCCAACGTATGCGTATCCAACATTAATTGGATTAACGCGCGGTGCAGCTGCGCAATCTGACCGCGTAAAACAACAAAGCGAGAACCCGTTAGCTTGGCACCGGTTTCGAAATCAAGTTTGCGATTAACTTCGCCCACCGCGACATGGTCTTTTATCTCAAAATCAAAGTGCCGAATCTGGCCCCAACGGCGGATTTCTAGATTATCATTTTCGTCACGACCTACGGGTACTTCATCCAAGGGAATGTTGGGAATGCCCATTAAAATTTCTTCAAGCTGTGCTTGGATTTTTTCGAGTTCTTTTTCTTTGTCGTTGCGCTGCTTCTTCAACTCTTCGACTTCAGCCAACAGCGGCTCAATATTTGCGCCTTTGGCTTTTGCCTCACCGATGCTTTTGGATTTGGTTTTTTGGACGTTTTGTAAATTTTCAGTTTCAACCTGGACGGTTTTGCGCTGCGACTCGAGCGTCTGAATCACCGTGACATCGAGTTGATAATGTTTTTTACTCAACAATTTGGCGACTTTTTCCGTCTCGGTACGAACCAATTTAGCATCTAACATTTTACTTATCTGTCCTTTTCAAATTTACTCAACTCAATTTTTTAATTGAAACTGTTTTTCTTGATAGGTATTTTTTCTTAGAGCGTCTAGCACAATGAACAAAGTCATGAATACAGAGTTCGCATTAATAAAATCGTACCCCAGACACACACTAAGCAAATCAGCATACTGCCGATGGAATACATCGCTGCCAGCTGAAATTCCTGTAATTCAATTAAGCGAACCACTTCCAACGAAAAGGTTGAAAATGTCGTGAGGCCGCCCAAAAAGCCCACCATCAGCAAGGCACGATACTGTTCAGGCAACATATTTTTTTCAATCAATACAACATACAGTGCCCCAATGATCAGACAACCTAATACGTTTGCAATAAATGTCGCCCACGGCCATTTACTGCCGAAATGCGTGCCAATTAGAACAGCGATCCCATACCGAGCCATTGAGCCTAGTGCGCCACCGATACCCACCGCTAACCAATTAAACAATGATAAGCCCTCTCATTGATTTCGGCATCGTATTGGAATTTCATTTTTTCTCTGCTTCATATCGCTTGTGTTTACTGGCGTTATCAAGTGCTCGCAGGTGGTCGAGCTTTTCTTTAATTTTCATTTCCAGGCCACGATTCACCGGCACATAGTATTCTCTATCGGCTAATTCAGACGGGAAATAGTTTTCGCCGGCGGCATAACCGTCCGCTTCATCGTGTGCATAGCGATACTCTTCGCCATAGGCCATCTCTTTCATTAAACTCGTCGGCGCGTTGCGCAGATGCAATGGTACTTCGTAGCTCGGGTTTTCGCGCACATCCTTTATCGCCGCATTGTACGCACTGTAAACAGCATTGCTTTTTGGCGCTGAGGCCAGATAAATTACCGCCTGAGCAATGGCTAATTCACCTTCGGGGCTGCCCAATCTCTCTTGTGCATGCCACGCATTCAGGGCGATCTCTAAACCACGCGGATCAGCATTGCCAATATCCTCACTCGCCATGCGAACCACGCGACGCGCAATATACAAGGGATCACAGCCGCCATCCAACATTCGCATCAACCAGTATAATGCAGCATCGGGGGATGAGCCTCTCACCGCTTTATGTAACGCCGAAATTTGCTCATAAAAAATATCACCGCCTTTATCGAAGCGGCGTAGATTGCCCTGCAACACTTCTGCAATTGTATTTTTACTAATCACTAAACCCGAAGTATTTTCTTCGGCAAGGTCAATCGCAATTTCCAATAAACCCAAGGCACGGCGCGCATCGCCATCAGCCGCCTGTGCAATAAGCTTAAGCTCTTCGTCGCCGAGGGTAATTTGGCGTCCACTATTCGATTTGTGCGCCAGACCTCGCAGCAGTAAGTTTTCAAGATGGGTTAATTCTAGCGATCGCAACACATAAACTCGCGCCCGAGATAACAAGGCATTGTTCAATTCAAAGGAGGGATTTTCCGTGGTGGCGCCAATGAAAAGAATAGTGCCGTCCTCCACATAGGGCAAAAAAGCATCCTGTTGAGCTTTGTTAAATCGATGCACTTCGTCAACGAAAAGGATGGTTCTTTTGTTATAAAGCAGGCGCTGGTGTTTGGCGGTCTCGACCGATTCGCGAATATCTTTCACCCCCGCCAACACCGCAGATATTGTTAGAAAATGGGCGTCAGTGTAGTGAGCAATAAGTTTGGCTAAGGTAGTTTTACCAACGCCAGGTGGTCCCCACAGGATCATTGAATGAAGCACACCTGATTCTATAGCTACGCGCAGTGGTTTGCCGGCGCCGAGTATATGTTCTTGCCCGACATAATCATCTAGCTTCGTGGGTCGCAGTTCAGCAGCTAAAGGTTGGATAGGAGCTTCTGCTGATTCAAATAGACTTTTACTCTTCGACAATGACATCTACCCCAGGCGGTGGAGTGAATACAAAGGTGTTTTTATCTAATACCGGATTAATTTCCATTTGTTTAAATGCGAGCGCAGTTTTTTGTCCCAGGCTATCAATAAATTCCATGGCGGAAACATTGCCATTAATAAACAATATTTTTAATGTCTGAAATAAACCATCCTTACCTTTGGGTTTTAGGATGAACTGATCGCCTTTGGTCGATGGTTCTTGCGTGATATGAAACTCCGCTTGTATTTTGGCAGTTTCACCACTTAACAAAAGCGCCGGTGTATTTCCAACTTTTTGATCAAAAGCTTGAACTGTCGCCTGCTCAAGATCACCGTCGTATTGCCAGAGTTTTACGTTGTCGGTTATCAGCAGTTGGTCGTAGGGTTGGGTTGTCTTCCAATAAAAGTGTCCGGGGCGTTTAACCTTGAATTCACCCGCCGTTTTCTGCAGCAGTTTGCCATCAGAATCGGTAATCGTTTGTTCGAACAAACCCTGCATTGAATCCAAAGGTTCAAGCTGATGGACTAACAATGCAGAAGCTTTGGCATCAGTAGTATTTGCAGCAGACACTTTGGAGGCATCGCTGGCTTGCTCTAATTTGTCATTCGCTGATTGCATTTGCTTGTTCTGTTCAGCCTGTGCAAAAACTGCTAATGATAGCAATAACGCAGTTTGCAATATTTTTATCAAGCGGGTTCGTCGTAGTACTGTTAACTTTTCAAATTTCATATTTAAATTCTATTGGTGAGAAATGCTGTGAATTTCTGTCTGTGGAATTGATGGAGTGCCCACCAGGGAATTAATCGATGAAGACTAATCCATTGAGGGCGGTGGCGGCGCGATCACTTCACGGCTACCGTTGGTGCCCATTTCGCTCACGATACCGGCATTTTCCATCGCTTCGATCATGCGCGCTGCGCGATTGTAGCCAATTCGCAGCTTGCGTTGTACCGAGGAAATAGAAGCTTTTCGTGTTTCAGTGACAAAAGCCACGGCTTCATCATATAAGTTGTCCTGCTCGGGGTCGTCTTCGCCGGAAGTTAAACCTGGGATGCCGTCACCCGCCGCGTGTTCTTCAACGACTCCAACAAGGTAATTAGGTTGGCCGCGTAATTTCCAGTCATGTACAACTCGATGCACTTCGTTGTCTGAGACAAATGCGCCATGCACTCGAACAGGCAATCCAGAACCGGGCGGAAGATAAAGCATATCGCCATGCCCCAACAATTGCTCAGCACCGCCTTGGTCAAGAATGGTTCGCGAATCAATCTTCGACGAGACCTGAAACGCGATGCGGGTCGGAATATTCGCTTTGATCAAACCCGTGATCACGTCCACCGAAGGGCGTTGGGTCGCCAATAAAAGATGGATGCCCGCTGCACGAGCCTTTTGTGCAATTCGCGCAATAAGTTCTTCAACTTTTTTACCGACAACCATCATCATATCGGCAAATTCATCAATCACCACGACAATACATGGCAGGTTTTCCAGGGTTGGCGCTTTGGCCACGTCTTCTCCTGGTTGATAATGTTCTTCCGGTTTCCACAAAGGGTCTTCTATCGGTTCGCCCGCGGCAATTGCATCTTTCACTTTGCGGTTGTATCCCGCCAAATTTCTCACGCCGAGAGCGGCCATTAATTTATAGCGCCGCTCCATTTCCGCAACGCACCAACGCAAGCCGTTTGCCGCTTCCTTCATGTCGGTGATGACGGGTGTAAGCAGATGGGGAATGCCCTCGTAGACAGACAATTCCAACATTTTTGGATCGACTAAAATCATTCGTACATCGGCTGGCGTAGATTTGTATAACAAACTTAGTAGCATGGCATTCACACCAACTGATTTCCCCGAACCGGTGGTCCCTGCCACCAACAGGTGGGGCATCTTCGCCAGGTCGGCAATCACTGGTTGGCCTTCTATATCATGCCCTAACGCTAAGGTGAGGGGTGATTTGGCTTCATCGTATAGCGCTGAGGACAAAACATCACTCAACAACACCATTTCGCGATGTTCGTTCGGTATCTCAATCCCAACCACCGATTTACCAGGAATCACCTCAACTACGCGCACACTAATCACCGCGAGCGAGCGAGCGATATCTTTGGACAAGCCTGATATGCGGCTTGCTTTGGTGCCCGGTGCGGGCTGAATTTCAAAGCGTGTAATAACTGGACCCGGTAGGACCGACACCACTTCGGCCTCAATGCCGAAGTCTTTTAATTTGAATTCCAACAATCGGGAGAGCGCTTCAAGTGCTTCCTGGGTATAACCTTTCTTATCTTCATGATTGGGTTGATCGAGCAACGACAATTGGGGTAATTCACCCGTGACCTTGGCTTCGAAGAGCGAGCCCTGTCGTTCTTGTACGGCACGTTTACTTTCAATTGGTTTAGTGGATGCTTTTGTAATTAGGATCGGGTCTTTCTTGGCCTGTTTTTCCATCTGCTGAATAATTGCAGCCTGACGTTTTTTGTTGTGCTCATCTAATTTTTTGTTGTCCTGGATTCGGCTAAATTTGTCGATTAAAGCAGTCATCGTTTTTCGATATCGCGCCAATGCTAATGCGCCAATCCGGTCCATCACATTAAACCACGACAGATCGGTAAAGATGGTCATGCCAAACAGAAACAACGCTAATAGGATGAGTGTACTGCCCGTGATGTTAAAGGCATTCATCGCCATGGTAGATATGGTCACACCGAGAATTCCTCCGCTTGAACTCGGAAGTATTGCCTTCTCGACAGAAAAATAGAGGGTGGCCAATGCGGTGCCAGAAACGATAACAAATAAAAACCCCAGTGTTCTGAGCGCCAACATAACGCTATCAAAACGAATTTTTTCGTCGCGCTCATGAAACACAGACCAGGCCCGGAAAGCGATCATCATTGGAAACAGAAACGAGACATAGCCAAAGAGCGAGTAACAAACATCGGCTATCCACGCACCTGCAGCACCGCCAGCGTTTTTAACATCGCTGCCAATACCTGTACGAGACCAACCCGGATCTTCATGGTTGTAACTGGTTAGAGCCATCAGTAAATAGATACAAATTACCACCAAACTGATTAGCGCGCCCTCTTTGACTCCGCGCAACATGATGCCCTGGGAATTAGGATTTGCGGCTAGCTGGGCTGATTTTTTACTCTTCACTGATAAACCACCCTTCATCATAGTTCCTTGTAACAGCGCCTTTATTTCTTCAGCTGCCATTCACACAGTTGTAAATAAAAAGTGCTGCGATAATTTCTGTTCAGTTAATCACCTATGTAAATAATCGCCTATAAACAGAAGTTTTCTCTCGATGATTGATTTAGCATGTTTCGCGTTAATAATAGAAGTTTTTTTAAACATTTGCACAAAACTTTTACCCACATTTATTTGCTCATATTCAGTTTAAAATTGAGCCGCTTATCCTAATAAGACTTATTTGCGGTATTATATACATGCAAAAAGAATTTTTATGCTTTTACCTACAGTTAATAAAGGTTTTTCCTAAATGAGCGAAGTTAAACATCACCGATTAATCATTCTCGGGTCCGGTCCTGCGGGTTATGCGGCGGCAATTTATGCAGCAAGAGCAAACCTCAATCCAGTTGTTATCACCGGCATTCAACAGGGTGGACAACTCACAACAACCACTGAAGTAGACAATTGGCCAGGAGATGTAGAAGGCTTGCAAGGGCCAGACTTGATGGTAAGAATGCAGAAACATGCTGAACGTTTTGATACCCAAATTATTTATGATCACATCGAGGAAACTAATCTGCAGCAGCGGCCATTTGTTTTAAAAGGCGGCTCTACTACTTATACCTGTGACGCGTTGATTATTGCCACTGGCGCTTCCGCTCAATATCTAGGTCTACCTTCTGAAACCAAATATATGGGTCAGGGCGTCAGCGCTTGTGCAACTTGTGATGGCTTTTTTTACCGAGGTAAAAAAGTCGCGGTGGTCGGTGGCGGCAATACCGCTATTGAAGAAGCTCTCTACCTTTCTAACATCGCCAGCCATGTAACCTTGATTCACCGCAGAGATTCCCTGCGCGGTGAAAAAATTATGCAACAAAAGCTGTTCGAAAAAGCCAAGCACGGCAACATAAAGATTCTGTGGAATCACGCGCTCGATGAAGTGCTCGGCAATGCCACCGGTGTAACTGGCCTTCGACTAAAAAGCACACAGGATGATTCTACCCAAGAAATAGATGTCGATGGTGTCTTCATTGCCATAGGGCACAAACCCAATACCGATATATTTGCCCACCAATTAGAGATGAATAACGGCTACATTGTGATTAGAGCTGGACTGCAAGGTAATGCAACAGCAACTTCTATCGATGGTGTTTTTGCTTGTGGTGATGTGTCTGATCAAGTTTATCGTCAAGCTGTTACCTCTGCGGGCTTCGGCTGTATGGCTGCACTGGATGCAGATAAATATCTGGACGATCTTCATTAAAAAGTATTTATGCTAACTTGGTTACGTGATCGTGACATCGAATTTCCTCCCATCGAATCGGCGCTTGATGATCCAAACGGACTTCTCGCAGCTGGGGGGGATCTTCGACCGGAGCGATTGTTAGAAGCCTATCGGCACGGTATTTTTCCCTGGTATGAAGAGGGGCAACCGATTCTCTGGTGGTCTCCTGACCCACGAGCAGTATTAATTCCGTCCCAGATCCATATCTCCAAGAGTTTGCGAAAAACGCTGCGGCAAGGCATGTTTAAAGTGACTATTGATACCGCCTTCAGCGATGTTATCCAAGAATGTGCAAAGCTCACAGCGGATCGACGCGGCACCTGGATCACCAATGAAATGATCAATGCCTACCTAAAATTACATCGAATGGGGATTGCGCACTCTTTTGAAGTTTGGTTTCAAGATCAATTGGTAGGTGGGTTATATGGCCTTAATATGGGCAATCTCTTTTTTGGCGAATCCATGTTTAGCCGAGTTCCAGATGCCTCCAAAGTCGCGTTTGTCTACCTTGCAAAACAATTGGAGAAGTGGGGTTTCAAACTTATTGATTGCCAGGTACCAAATCCACACCTCGCCAGTTTAGGCGCATGTAAAATTCCCCGAGCACAATTTAAAGAATATTTGGTAAACTTTTTAGACCGGCCTAGCCACGCCGCGCCGTGGTATTTGGATTGGTCATTTGATGCGGATTAACTTAAGCTTGGTAGGTAAAAGATGATAGGTATTTTTTCCTTACATCGGCCCTTTGCATCAGATACAGCGACTCTTTTAAAATTCCTTAACCAGCACAAGATTACGCGAGCGAAAACTTGAAGTGACGGATCTAGCAAAACTAAAAGTGTTTTCCACTCACCCTCACGAATGCAGCTATCTTGAGGGACAAGAAGCTACCACAATTTTTATCGATCCCAATTTTGAAATGAATAGAGAGGTATATAGTCATCTTTCAGAACTGGGATTTCGTCGTAGTGGATCTCATCTCTATCGCCCACATTGTACCTATTGTAAATCCTGCGTTCCTGCTCGCGTAGCTGTCAGTGCATTTCAGCCAACTAAACAACAGAAACGAACATGGCGCCGCAATGAAGATCTCACTGTTCAATCTAGCGATCAGATCAAGAGTGACGAACACTACGCACTCTATGAAAGCTACATCACTCATGTGCATTTTGATGGTGACATGTTTCCGCCATCCAGAGATCAATACCAGTCCTTCTTGACTGCGGAATGGGATTCAACCGTGTTTTATGAATTTCGTTTTGACGGAAAATTAGTTGGCGTTGCAGTGACAGATCAAATAGCAAATGGATTGTCCGCTGTGTACACTTTTTATGATCCCTGTTTGAATAAACGCAGTCTTGGTGTATTCGCAGTTCTCTGGCAAATTGAAAAAGCCAAATCCCTCAACCTGCCGTATGTGTATTTAGGGTATTGGATTAAGGATTGCCAAAAAATGAACTATAAAATCAACTATCGTCCAATTGAGTTGTTGATAAATAATAACTGGTGCAAATTTTAATCTACCTATTGCTCCTCCAGAATTAGCAGATCGACTTCCGCAATTTAAAAGTGCCCGACCTAACTCAGGAACAATTAAAAATTCGGTATTAGGGCACTTAATTTCTGCAAAATGAGTTTTGCGTCATCCGACAATTTAAGGCAGAATTCACGCCTGTTTTCAAAACCGCAGCGAACAAGCATTCTATACTTCGATTTTTGGTCTATATTATGTAAGCTTTTTCAATATTCCAGGTTTTTAGCTTTTAGAGGGTAGTGCCGAATGGCAAAAGAAGAACACTTAGAGATGGAAGGCGAAGTTGTTGACACACTTCCCAACACGACATTCAAGGTTAAGCTAGAAAATGGTCATGAAGTAATTGCGCACATATCCGGCAAAATGCGTAAAAACTACATTCGAATCTTAACAGGCGACAAAGTACGTGTAGAGATGACACCTTACGATTTATCCAAAGGCCGTATAGTTTACCGCGCCCGCTAGAACCCACCCATCTACTCTGATATTTCTAGAACTTCTGATTTTCTAGACGAGAGCTTCTGATTACCTAGAATAATCTTGCAAATTTTGGACAAAAAAAACGATGGGAATAGACCCATCGTTTTTTTATACTTGCAGAACTTAAAGATAATTCCGCCCTGGATTAAACTACTTCAACTTCCACTTCTTCAGTTACTTCGAGCACTATTTCGCCATCTTTTACGGTAACCATAACAGTACCACCACCATTGGATAAGTCACCAAATAGCACCATCTCAGCAAGCGGTTTCTTCAATTTTTCTTGAATGACACGAGCCATTGGACGGGCGCCCATTTGCTTGTCGTAACCCAATTCGGAGAGGAGCTTACGAGCATCATCTCTAACATGAATGACCACATTCTTATCTTCCAGTTGGACTTGTAGTTCAACCAAAAATTTATCAACCACTGTTTTAATAACTTCAGGGCTAAGCGCACTGAATTGCACGATGCCGTCAAGGCGATTACGGAATTCAGGTGTGAATGCCCGTTTAATGACTTCGGTGCTGTCGGTTGAATGATCCTGTAGCGTGAAACCGATTGATGATCTGCTTATCAAATCAGCTCCAGCATTAGTGGTCATAATCAGAATAACGTTGCGGAAGTCTGCCTTGCGGCCATTGTTATCAGTCAAAGTACCATGATCCATAACCTGTAGTAGTAAGTTGAATACATCAGGATGGGCTTTTTCAATCTCGTCCAGTAGTACGACACTGTGTGGATTTTTGGTAACAGCTTCAGTCAGCAGACCTCCTTGATCGAATCCAACATAACCGGGAGGCGCACCAATTAATCTCGATACAGTATGGCGCTCCATATACTCGGACATATCAAATCGAATGAGTTCAACACCCATCGTTTTAGCGAGCTGCTTACATACTTCAGTTTTACCAACCCCAGTGGGTCCAGCAAATAAGAATGAGCCGATGGGTTTCTCAACATCTTTTAGCCCAGCGCGAGACATTTTTATTGCGGTAGAAATTCTATCAATTGCTTCGTTTTGACCAAATACAACCATGCGCAGATTGTCGTCCAATTTGCCCAACATTTCTTTATCGGTTGTCGAAACTGTTTTCGGCGGTACTTGGGCCATTTTTGCAATGATGTTTTCAACATCAACCACACCAATAACTTTTTTACGCTTGTTCATCGGTTGAAGCTGTTGAAACGCCCCCGCTTCATCGATCACGTCAATTGCTTTATCCGGCAGGAATCGGTCATGAATATATCGAGCTGACAACTCCGCTGCGGCCTTAAGCGCAGTGTCGGTGTAACGCAGCCCGTGATGCTCTTCAAACTTAGATTTAAGCCCCTTCAAGATCATATAAGTTTCGTCTACGCTAGGTTCCGGCACATCAACTTTTTGGAATCTGCGTGACAACGCACGATCTTTCTCAAAGATACCACGATACTCTTGGAAGGTAGTTGATCCTATGCAACGCAACTCACCCGAAGTCAATAATGGTTTGAGAAGATTTGATGCATCCATAACACCACCAGAAGCAGCACCCGCGCCAATTATGGTATGAATCTCATCAATGAATAACACAGCGTGTTGTTGTTTACGTAACTCAGCTAATAAGCCTTTAAATCGCTTTTCAAAATCACCGCGATATTTGGTACCGGCAAGCAAAGAACCGAGATCGAGTGAATAGACCACGCAATCAGCCAGTACCTCTGGCACTTCACCATCAACAATAAGTTTCGCCAAACCTTCGGCAATAGCTGTTTTACCTACACCAGATTCGCCTACCAAGAGAGGATTGTTTTTGCGACGTCGAGAAAGAATTTGGCTAACTCGCATTACTTCTTCTTGCCTGCCGATTAACGGATCGATTCTTCCGACAATCGCTTGTTCATTAAGATTCGTGGCATACGCCTCTAATGGACTCTGCGCAGACGACTCTGAAGTACCTTCTTCATCATGCTGCTCATGGCTTGAAGAATCCATTCCCCCCTGGTCGTGATGATCATGATGGCCGGCCACTTTGGAAATGCCGTGAGTGATGTAGTTAACAATGTCTATGCGGGCAACGCTTTGCTGTTTTAGAAAATAAACAGCTTGGCTTTCTTGCTCACTAAAAATTGCCACCAAAACATTTGCACCAGTCACCTCTTTTTTACCGGATGACTGAACATGGAACACCGCGCGTTGCAATACGCGCTGAAACCCTAAAGTGGGTTGAGTTTCTCTCTCACTATCCGATGAAGGAATGAGAGGTGTAGTTGAATCTACAAAGTCGGTCAGATCGTCTCTCAATTTAGAGAGATCGGTCCCACAGGCTCTTAATACATTTGCAGCAGTATCGTTATCTAGCAATGCTAATAACAAATGCTCGACGGTCATGAATTCATGCCGCTTCGACCGAGCACCCTTAAAAGCCTCGTTTAAAGTGACTTCCAGATCCTTACTAAGCATACTCTTACCTCAATACTTCTCGACCACTCACACGTCGTCAGTCATCTGACGCTTCTATTTCGCATAGCAAGGGATGTTCGTTCTCCCTTGCGTAATGATTCACTTGTGCCGCTTTTGTTTCCGCAATATCTCTAGTATAGACACCGCATACGGCTTTTCCTTCCGTGTGTACCTTTAGCATGACCCGAGTCGCCTTTTCCTGGTCCATACCAAAAAATGCTTCCAATATATGTACTACAAAATCCATGGGTGTATAGTCGTCGTTCAACATTAACACCTTATACATGGAAGGCGGCTTGAGCTTAGGCTTCGCTGTTTCCACCACAAGATCACCACCATACTCGGTGTATTCTTCTGGTAGATTGTCGTCATCTCCCATACTTAATATTAGTAGAAGATTGCTAAAAGTACTCATAACGCTAACTCATAAATAGTCTGAAATTTATATCGCTTATTTTACTACATATCTTTCACTTCTAAAGCAAAATTGAAGCCCTGGGGTTGACTAATATACACAGTAGGTATAAAAGGGGATAGTGCCCAGAGGACTTGGGCCAGGTACGAAACATAAGAAAAATATTACGCTGTCATAGCGATATACAGCAGTAAGTGTCTGAGCATTATAAGAAGGACGACAACCATGGATATAGGAACCGTCAAGTGGTTTAACAATGCAAAAGGTTATGGCTTTATCCTGCCAGATGGTGGCGGCGAAGACCTATTTGCGCATTACTCATCAATTACTATGGAAGGTTATAAAACCTTAAAAGCAGGTCAATTGGTGACTTTCGATACCATCCCAGGTGCGAAAGGGCTACATGCGACAAATATCCAAACAATCTCTGAAGAAGAAGCATCCAAGTTGAAGACGAGTCAACCAACGGCAGGGATTGCTTCGGGATTGATAGAATCATCTCAGCTGGCAGAGGTTTCATAGAGAGATTTTATAAAAAATCTCTCGTCACCTTAGTCGGGATGATCGCGGATCAATCGCGAACATAGCAGTGTTGTATCTAGGCAGTCCAGTAATGTAGTGGCTAGCTGACACGGGTAGTTGTTCTTAAAAAAACGGTTTTATAGTTCTATATGCGCTAAACGTTTACTTCGTAAACTCACATACGATTAATATTTCGACTCTTAATATTAAGTGTCGCGGGTCATTTGCAAGTGAGATTTATAGAAGGTGTGCAGTAGATAGAACCAATTTAATTTTGTGGTTCACTTATAAGTTGTTCATTAAGAAAATCAGATAACAATTAAAAATCCCCGTTACTGAATTCATGTAAAAAATTTACTTGTCATTCCGCTTTAATTCTCTGTGATTTCTAAAATTATACTCTCCGGCATTTCTTAATTTGTAGAATAAATCCTATCTAGGTCTGGTATATTTTTAAATTGTTTTCAATTACTTCTATTTTCTCAGTACAAGTTTGTGCGGGCGACAAGAGTGCCGCACAAACTATCGTGATCAATATCTTTTAGAAATGCCTCAAAATATGATTACATATTCGCAATGATAGCTTCACCGAATTCCGAACTCTTCAGTAAGGTCGCCCCTTCCATGAGCCTCTCGAAATCATAGGTGACGGTTTTTGCGTTAATCGCGCCTTCAATACCTTTGATAACTAATTCCGCCGCTTCATTCCAACCGAGATGGCGCAACATCATCTCGGCAGAAAGAATAATTGAACCAGGATTTACTTTATCTTTTCCTGCGTATTTTGGTGCAGTGCCGTGGGTCGCCTCAAACAGCGCAATATCATCGCTGAGATTTGCGCCAGGCGCGATGCCTATGCCACCGACTTGTGCAGCAAGTGCATCTGACAAATAATCACCATTGAGATTAAGGGTTGCTATAACGCTATAATCTTTCGGGCGCGTTAAAATCTGTTGCAACATTGCATCGGCAATTACATCTTTCACAACAATTTCACTACCCGTTTTTGGATTTTTGAATGAACACCAAGGGCCGCCATCCAACAACTCAGCGCCAAACTCTTCACGAGCGACTTCATACCCCCAATCGCAAAATGCACCTTCAGTGAATTTCATGATGTTGCCTTTGTGAACCAATGTCACAGAAGACTGATCTTGATCGACAGCATATTGGAGAGCCTTTCGTACTAAGCGTTTAGTTCCCTGCTCTGATACCGGCTTTATGCCAATGCCAACATTTTCAGTAAACCGAATTTTGGTCACACCCATTTCTTCGCGCAAAAATTTAACGATTTTATCTGCTTCGGGAGTTCCGGCCTTCCACTCTATTCCGGCATAAATATCTTCCGAGTTTTCGCGGAAAATACACATATCAACAGCGCCTGGATCTTTGACTGGAGAAGGCACACCTTGAAACCAACGCACTGGACGCTGACAAACATAGAGATCTAATTCTTGACGAAGCGCGACGTTGAGAGAACGAAAGCCACCACCAACCGGAGTAGTTAATGGTCCCTTGATGCTTACTTTGTATTCTTTTAAAGCTGCCAAAGTTTCTGCGGGAAACCAGTCTCCATCGTAAAGCTCAGCCGCTTTTTCTCCGGTATATACTTCCATCCAAGAGATACTTTTTTTGCCATTGTAGGCTTTTTTTACGGCTGCATTGATTACATTGAGCATAACTGGTGAGATATCCACACCTATGCCGTCACCTTCAATATAAGGGATGATAGGGTTGTCAGGTACGTTAAGAGAATAGTCATCATTTACGGTGATTTTCTCACCAGCTGTAGGTACCTTGATATGTTGATATCCCATTTGTGACTCCATTTACAGTTGCATAACTAAAAGATTCAATTAAATATTAGCTGCGGCAGATTATATCGCCATGCAGCTTGTTTCTGTAGTTTTTCTACAAAATTTTGAGATATTTCCTTTACACATGGCCAGACTCATTTTATTTAATAAACCTTTCGGGGTGATATCACAATTTAGTGATTCAAACGATAAACAAACATTAGCCGATTTTATAAGTATAAAAGATGTGTATCCGGCGGGAAGATTGGATCATGACTCTGAAGGCTTACTGCTTTTGACCAATGACGGAATTTTACAAAATCAAATTGCTCACCCTGATCATAAATTGGCAAAAACTTATTGGGCCCAGGTCGAGGGAGAAATTGTCCAAGAGGCAATCACAAAGCTAAAAGCTGGAGTGACCTTGAAGGATGGAAAAACAAAACCAGCGAAAGCGAGGAAACTTGACGCACCATGTCTTTGGGAAAGAATTCCGCCAATCCGCGTGCGAAAAACTATTCCAACATCCTGGCTTGAACTGACAATCACTGAAGGCAGGAATCGACAAGTTAGGCGAATGACTGCGGCCGTTGGCTTTCCAACACTGCGTTTAATAAGAGTAAAAATCGGTAATTGGTCTTTGGATAATTTACAGCCTGGTGAGTTTCGAGAGGAGACCATCAACTCCCCCTCACCTACCAAGAAAAATCGATAACCAAATTCAAATTACACTTTCAAATATTAAGCAGTAACTGCTTATGACCAACGTTCTAATGCATCATCATCACTTGCACGTGCATCAACCCAGTGAGCGCCTTTCTCTGTGTGCTCTTTCTTCCAAAATGGCGCCTGGGTTTTGAGATAATCCATAATGAATTCACAGGCCGCGAAAGCATCTTTCCGATGCGAACTGGCCACACCCACATAAACGATTTGATCTTCAGGTTTCAACTCACCAATTCGATGAATAACATCTACTCTATTTAATACCCAACGCTGTCGAGCTTCATACACAATTTTTTCGATCGACTTTTCTGTCATGCCAGGATAATGCTCAAGCTCAAGTCCTTTGACGAGCTCGTTTTCATTTATATCCCTTACCAAGCCAACAAAAGTCACTACTGCGCCAATGGTAGGATCAGCCTTACGCAGCCTAAGCACTTCAGTGGAAAGATCAAAATCAGCTGCTTGCACCACTACTCGATCAGTCAAATTATCAGCCCCCGGTTACTGGTGGATAAAAAGCAACTTCATCACCGTCCCTTAGAATGGCACTGGTGTCAGTGACTTCCTGATTAAGTGCAACCAATAAATTTTTACTCTGTAGAACAGAGTCCTTTAACTCGTTGCGGCAGATGAGTAGCTGCAACAGATCGATGATGTTATTCGTTTCGGGTGAGAATTCTATCTCCTCCGATGCTCGTCCCAATTCCTCGCGCACCTTGGCAAAATACAATACTTTAATCATCAACCGCCCAACTTTTCATCTAATGCGTTCCAGTCACCGCTTTTACCGCCGGATTTTTTCACTAATTGTATATCCGTAATTAGCATCCCTCTGTCAACAGCTTTACACATGTCGTAAACGGTTAAGGCAGCAATAGAGGCAGCTGTGAGCGCCTCCATTTCAACGCCGGTCTTGCCGGACAATTTGCAGGTAGCAAATATAATTAGGCTGTGATTAGGCTCATCAACTTCGATATCTACCTTTACCGAAGTAAGCATCAATGGGTGGCACATCGGAATTAATTCCGAACATTTTTTCGCTGCTTGAATTCCCGCTATCCTGGCTACGGCGATAACGTCGCCTTTTTTGTGCCCCCCTACAAGTATCAGCTTTAATGTCTCCGGCTGCATAGTGACAGTAGCCCTGGCCACTGCAACTCTTTCTGTCACTTCTTTGTCGGTGACATCAACCATTTGAGCTCGGCCCTGTTCATCTAAATGAGTCAGCTGTGGCATACAACTCCTTGCAAATTTCCAATTTTTTCACGCGATAAGATGGTAGCACAAGCTACAGCCAATGGGATAAGAGGATTCAGTTTATATACATTTTGCTCGATATTCTTAAACTTTAAAATCAATTATCTTTATCAAATAGTGTAGAATTTAACGCGTAACCACTGACCATCTAGAGGAAGTTAAATGATCTGGTATCCCCACATTACTGTCGCAACTATTGTTGAACAAGAGGGTAAATTTCTCATTGTAGAAGAACTTGACGATGGGCAGATCGTATTCAATCAACCAGCAGGACACCTAGAAATAAACGAATCATTGATAGCAGCGGCAGTGCGAGAAACGTTGGAAGAAACCGGCTGGCTAGTAGAGCCTACTCATATTGTAGATATCTCTCTCTACACCTCGGGTAAAAACGATATTACTTACTTTAGGACCTCCTTCGCTGCCAAAGCTCTAGAACAAGTTCCTGGAGCAACACTTGATGAAGGCATTATCCAACCGCGCTGGTTAACATTGGACGAGTTAAAATCAGGCCTTTTTTCTCTGCGCAGCCCAATGGTTACTTACGTCATCGAGCGGTACTTGAGCGGAATTAAATACCCATTGGATCTTGTAACTTACCATGGATAAAATGGCGACCTTGCTTTTTTCAAACAGCTTTACAACAACTTGATGCTTATCCCGATGCCGGAAATACCCAGCAGTATTGAAAACCACACACCCACAGTTAAGCGAAAAGTAATTGTGGGTATGTCTGGCGGCGTCGATTCATCAGTGTCTGCCCTCTTGTTATTGCAACAGGGTTACGCAGTTGAAGGCTTGTTCATGAAAAATTGGGACGAAGACGATGGCACTGAATACTGTACGGCAAAAACTGATCTCGCCGATGCGCAAGCTGTTTGCGACAAATTAGGCATAAAATTACACAGTGCAAATTTTGCAGCCGAATACTGGGATAATGTGTTTGAACATTTTTTAGATGAATACCGTGCTGGAAGAACTCCCAACCCAGATATTTTATGCAATAAAGAGATTAAATTTAAAGCCTTTTTAGATTACGCGCTGTCATTAGGTGCCGACTATATTGCTACCGGGCACTATGTGAGAAAGCGTACATCTAATGGAACGACACAGTTATTAAAAGGCCTGGATCATAATAAGGATCAAAGTTATTTTTTGCATGCCGTTGGCCACCAAGAATTCGCTAAATCACTTTTCCCCGTTGGCGAACTCGAAAAAACTGTAGTTCGACAGATCGCTGAAAAAAATCATCTGATAACTCACGATAAAAAGGACAGTACAGGGATCTGTTTTATCGGTGAACGTCGTTTTAAAGATTTTTTGCAGACCTATATTCCCGCCCAACCAGGCAGTATTGAAGATACCGCAGGAAATAAAATCAGCACACACCACGGCCTCATGTATCATACACTTGGCCAGCGTCAAGGCCTGGGAATTGGTGGTATCAGCGGCGCAAACGAAGCACCCTGGTATGTGGTCGAAAAAGATTTAGTGCGCAATGTACTGGTGGTGGGGCAAGGCAATGATCACCGCAAACTATTCAGCAAAAATCTTATCGCTAGAAAGCTCGATTGGGTGGATGAGATCGGGCCAGTATTACCTTATAAATGCTTAGCCAAAACACGCTACCGTCAACCGGATCAAGAATGTATTCTAGAACAACTCCAAGACAGCCAGCTGAATCCACTAAATGGGATAAAAGTCACCTTCACCGAACCACAAAGAGCTGTCACTCCTGGCCAATCTGTCGTATTTTACGCCGGTGATGTTTGCCTGGGAGGTGGTGTGATTGAATCCACCGAACCCGCATTTGAATAAGTCATCAGGTCCCCTATTATTGTGCTAGCCGAAAATCACTCTGCATTTGATACAAGAATCATGAATCAGACACTCGCACTGGCGGGTGTTATACAAGCAAGCTCGCTGGTCGAACAAGTCGCGAAAACGGGTTCGCTTGATCAAGAGCCCTTTGAAACCTGCATTTATAGTCTGTTTCAGCAAAATCCGGAAACAACAGAAGCCGTTTTTAAGGATCGCTCCTCTTTGCACCCAGGGCTCAAAGAATTGATTAAAATTCTCGAAAACCAGCAGGGCGCGCGTGAATCAGACACAGTAAAATACGCGATGAGTGTTATTCACCTGCAAAAACGACTTTCGTTTAATAAAGACATGCTCAACATTATTAGCAGCAGATTAAAACAGGCTCGATCACAAGCAGAGCATTTTTCACTCACGCACGAAAACGTCATTTCCAATCTGGCCAGCATCTATCAGGACTCAATTAGTACTTTTCGCTTTCGAGTTCAAGTCACAGGTACAATGCACTACTTACAACAACCAACCACTGCAGCGAAAGTTCGCACCCTATTACTTTGCGGTGTTCGTGCAGCAATGTTGTGGCGCCAAGTAGGCGGGAATCGCTGGCAATTTCTATTTAAACGCCGACAGATACTTCAGTGTGCGCAAGAACTTCTCAAATAAATTTTCTCATTTTTTAATCATCCACTTTGACGTGAAATAAACTACTATATTGCTTATTGATGCGCACCCTCTTAAAGCCAATCTGTGAACAACAATCGCCGATGGTCATTTTGATAGAGATAAGGTGGCTGGAATTTTTTAGAACACAATTTTGACTGAGGCAAGTTTTAATCATGGATCTTTCATCACTCACCGCTGTATCCCCAATAGATGGTCGTTACGGCGGCAAAACAGCGAACTTACGTGAAATATTTAGCGAATTCGGCTTCATGAAAAATCGGGTCCTCATTGAAATTCGGTGGCTGCAACATCTATCCAAACATCCAGATATTCCAGAAGTCACCAGTTTTAGCGAAGAAGCCAATGCGATTCTGGATAACATTTGCGACAGTTTTGATTTGTTAAGCGCAGAGCGCATTAAAGAGATTGAAAAAACTACAAACCACGACGTCAAAGCGGTTGAGTATCTTATTAAAGAGGAATTTAAAGGTAGCGAAGAGCTCGAAAAAATCAGTGAATTTGTCCATTTCGCATGCACATCAGAAGACATAAATAATTTAGCCCATGCCATGATGCTAAAAGCCGGTCGAGACGAGTGCCTGATTCCCGCCATGTTAAAAATTATTAAATCGCTGAAAAAATTGGCCCACAACACTGCCGAAGTAGCTATGCTTTCGCGCACCCATGGCCAAACGGCATCGCCCACAACTGTCGGTAAAGAACTCGCCAATGTAGTAGCGCGTTTACGCCGACAACTCCAACAGATAAGAGAAATACCCCTGTTAGGCAAAATTAATGGAGCTGTCGGAAACTACAACGCACATCTTGCCGCTTACCCAACCATCGATTGGCAAGCCAATGCAAAAGCCTTTGTGGAAAGTCTTGGACTCGCGTGGAATCCCTATACCACGCAAATTGAGCCGCATGATTACATGGCAGAATTATTCGACGCCGTGTCACGTTTTAATACGATCTTAATCAATCTCGATCGAGATCTCTGGGGTTACATTTCACTGGGTTACTTTAAACAAAAAGTAGTTGAAGGCGAAGTCGGCTCTTCTACCATGCCACATAAAGTCAATCCAATTGATTTCGAAAACTCAGAAGGTAATCTCGGATTAGCCAACGCTGTCTTCGGACATCTCTCAGCAAAGCTGCCAATCTCCCGCTGGCAACGAGACCTCACCGATTCCACCGTGTTACGTAACATGGGCGTTGGCTTCGGCTACAGCTTGATAGCTTATAGTGCAACAGTAAGAGGCCTCGGCAAATTGCAACTAAACGAAGCAGCAATTGCAGAAGATCTCGATGCTAGCTGGGAAGTTCTTGCCGAACCCATTCAAACCATTATGCGACGTTATCAAATTGCTGAGCCCTACGAAAAACTGAAAGCGTTAACCCGTGGCCAAGCAATCACTCGTGAATCACTCGCGAGATTTATTGACGACTTAGATCTACCGAAACACGTTAAAGCAGAAATGAAAGCATTGACCCCAAGCAGCTATATCGGAAATGCTGCAGAACTAGCGAAAAATATCTGACCCTACGGCTGATGAATAAAACAAAGTTTCAAACAACAGCAGTACTCAACTGAGGTGCTATAAAGAACAACATGCTGAAGAAGCTAGGCGATATCAGTGTTGAAGAATTTCTTGCGGAGTATTGGCAGAAAAAACCGTTATTGATTCGGAACGCTTTTAAAGACTTTACTTCCTCCATTTCGTCCGACGAGTTGGCCGGACTATCTTGCGATGAAGATGTTGAATCACGGCTGGTCCTTGGCGGTCGTCCGGGCGCTCCTTGGGAATTACGTCACGGCCCTTTTAGCGATAAAGATTTTCGCGATTTACCTGCAAGCCATTGGACCTTATTAGTTCAAGCAGTAGATCACTGGGTCCCTGAAGTAAGAGCACTACTGGACCACTTTCGCTTTATTCCGAATTGGCGAGTCGACGACATAATGATTAGCTACGCTGCCGACCAAGGTTCTGTAGGTCCGCACTATGACCACTATGATGTATTTTTATTGCAAGGTGCAGGTCAGCGAGAATGGCAAATCGGCGAATTCTGCTGGGAATCATCATCCCTATTAAAAGACACCCCCTTGCGTATTCTCAGCGAATTTTCTGCAACGAATCGTTGGACTTTATCACCTGGTGATATGCTTTATTTGCCTCCCAAGGTCGCACACTGGGGAGTCGCTCAGGGAGACTGTCTTACCTATTCCATTGGCTTTCGCTCTTTAAGTACTGCCGACATACTACTTAATTACAGCCAAGAATTGTCAAGTTATCTCTCAGAAGAGCACAGATACACTGATGCCGATTTACCCCTGCAAAAAGATCCAGGTGAAATCAACAACGTCGCTATTGAAAAACTTCACACAATGTTATTAGAAGCCGTACAAGATAAAAAACAGTTTACTCACTGGCTCGGTCGATTCACTACAGAAAACAAATACGCGCAGTTAGACACATTAGTTTTACATGAAAAGTGGGAAAACGTACTAGAGCAACTGATGGACGGCGCCAACCTTTTCCGCAACGAATCTTCCCGCTTTGCCTATACTCGATCGACTGAAGGGAGCACAACCGAGAACAACCTCGGAATCGATTTCTGTTTATATGTGGATGGCGAAATTTATTCTTGCACACCTGCACAACGCGGATTGGCTGTATTGCTTTGTAAAGAATATAAAACTACTGGCCCAGAATTAATATCCGCTACGCAAAATAGTGAATCACAGGATCTACTAGTGACATTTATAAACAAAGGAATTCTCTACCTTGAATGATTCCCTCAATCGCAACTCAGCCTTCGAAATAACGACCGTTGAATGGCGACACCATCGCGAACAGTTACAACAGATTCGGCAAGTTGTCTTTATACAGGAGCAAAATGTTCCTGTAGAGCTGGAATGGGATGGCGAAGATGAAAACGCCTTCCATGTTCTTGCCTTCAGCCACGAAGGCAAAGCAGTAGGTACAGTAAGATTGCTCCGATCAGGACAAATTGGCCGCATGGCGGTGTTACAAAGCTTTAGGCGAAACGGTGTCGGCGCAGCACTCCTACAATACATATTAGATGTCGCACACAATTTTACTGAGAATAAACTCTTTCTGCATGCCCAGGTAAGAGCCATACCCTTCTACGAAAAGTTTGGTTTTGAAATTCAAGGCGACATGTTTATGGACGCCGGCATCGAACATAAGGAAATGCGTTTCAACGAACAAAAGCATCTTACCTTGGGCACAGCTCAGCTCGGCGAAAATCCCCAGCGTTTTTTGTTGGGAGATTTTCAACGAACTTTAGCTGCGCTCAATAGTATGATTGGTCAGACTCGCCGTTACGTTAAAATTTTTAGCCCAGATCTCGAAAGGGAACTCTACGATACGGAGAAATTCCGCGACCAGATTTCTGCATTTGCACGCTTAAGTCGCTACAGTGAAGTGAGAATCTTGGTGCAACAAATAGAAGATATGGTGCAGAACGGTCATCGACTCTTGGAGTTAAGTCGTAAGCTCCCAAGCAAGGTGACCATCAAGTTGCTATCACGCGGCGAAGACATTGATTGCCGCAGTTTTATTTTAGCAGACAGCACAGGACTGATTATTCGCCCAGAATATGAAAACTATCAGGGTTTTTGTAATTTTCACGCCAAAAACGCGGTAGAAAATCTGGCAGATGAATTTGATCGATACTGGGAACTCGCTGAAATAGACCCACAGTTCCGCACCATCACCCTCTGATTGTTCTCGGTTTAAACATTAAAAGACTCTGGTATTTCTTCACAAAATTGATCTTTGAACAACTCAGCAAATATTTTTTAGATCAATATATTGCCGATGACGAAAAATTTAGGCTCAATTTGATCCATTTTCTGTAATCGAGTTACAATAAAAATGAAATTAACAGCACTAGTGATACTCGATTTTTAATAAACTGCTCTACACCTTGTAGTTTCTTTTCTTTGGTTAAACCACGAGAAATAGAAACAGTTTTGCCCTGTTCGCCTTGCTAGAATTCTCGAGAGTACAATCGCTGGCTTAAAAGACTTTCTCCATCTCTGGCGAGAAACTTCTTATGACTCACAATTCGGTAGTTTTTTTACAAACTAAAACAAATAATTCGCGAAAAATCCGCAATTTATCGCTAATTGACATCTAAACTATGGAAGAGCATCATGCGCAACTTCCCGCTCACTAGCGAGCATTTTAAAAACAACGTGTTAATACAATATGCGTATTTTGAAGTGTCTCGTGGACAGGTAACCGGAAAAATCTTCCATCTACCTGACTTGCTAGAACAGTCCATAAGACAGTGCTAGCCCTAGTATCGACTGGAGCAAATCCAATGTCGTCCTGAGGGACGGGGACATACAAACGAGGTAGGCAATGTCGACACCATTTGAAGTGAGTGGCTTCACCATCATTGGAGAAGTTACAGCAGAATTCCAAACAATTTTCACCACCGATGCGATGACATTCGTTGGTGAGCTAGTAGAAAATTTTCAACCCATATTAAAAGAACTCCTCCAAGCGCGAATCAATCGCCAACAACAATTTGATGCTGGTGCTCTGCCCGATTTCTTAACCGAAACAAAATCGATTCGCGAACGCAAGTGGACCATCAAGAGTATTCCCGATGAACTACAAGACCGACGTGTTGAGATTACCGGGCCTGTAGATCGTAAAATGATTATCAACGCCTTAAACGCGCGCGTTAAAGTGTTTATGGCTGATTTTGAAGACTCGCTGTCGCCGACCTGGGAAAACGTCGCCCAGGGGCAAATCAATATGCGCGATGCTGTTAACGGCACAATCACCTTTGACAACCCCGAAACTGGTAAACATTATAAACTTGATGCAGATCCTGCTGTCCTTATGTGCCGAGTTCGCGGGCTGCATCTTGAAGAAAAACACATCTCCTACAAAGGCCAGATCATCCCTGGATGCTTACTGGATTTTGGGCTTTATTTTTATCACAATTACATAACTCTGCTCGCGAAAGGATCTGGCGTCTATTTTTATCTACCAAAGCTTCAAAGTCATATTGAGGCGCGCTGGTGGGATGAAGTATTCACCTATGCTGAAGAAAAATACGCGCTTGAAGTGGGAACAATCAAAGCCACCGTTCTCATCGAAACGCTACCCGCCGTATTTGAAATGGATGAAATTCTATTTGAAATGCGCAATCACATCGTGGGTTTAAACTGCGGTCGTTGGGATTACATATTCAGCTATATCAAAACGCTTCGCAAACATGCTGATCGAGTATTGCCAGATCGGCAGGTGCTGACGATGGATCAGGGCTTTTTGAGCGCATACTCAAGGTTGCTTATTAAGACTTGTCATAAACGCGGAGCCTTCGCTATGGGCGGCATGGCGGCATTTGTTCCCGCAAAAACTGCAGAACAAAATGCTAAGGTTCTTGCCAAAGTTACCAAAGACAAAACGTTGGAAGCCAACAATGGCCATGATGGCACTTGGGTTGCACACCCCGGCTTAGCGGATACCGCCATGTCAGTGTTTAATGATGTGATTGGCGAAGGGAATAAAAACCAGCTACAAATATTACGTGAAGAAGACGCTGAAATTACCGCAACTCAATTGCTGGAACCTTGTGAAGGCGACAGAACAGAAGAAGGCATGCGGCTCAATATTCGTATTGCGTTGCAATATATCGAGTCATGGATATCCGGCAATGGGTGCGTTCCTATTTATGGTTTGATGGAAGATGCCGCGACAGCAGAGATCTCTCGTACTTCGATCTGGCAATGGATACAGAATAAGAAGGATCTCAGCAACGGAAAACTTGTCACTAAAGAACTATTTCGCGAATTTTTGCAAGAAGAGACAAAGAACGTCAAACAAGAAATCGGCACAGAGTTATTCGCGGCAGGCAAATTCGATCGTGCAGCAAAATTATTGGATGAAATTACTACCTGCGATGAACTGGTAGATTTTTTAACGCTGCCAGGCTACGCCGAATTAAATTAGAATTAACTACATGGATTAATAATAAAGACTTTAAAATAAACATTTTTTAACAACTTTTTTAACAATACATACTTTGAGAGGAAGCTAAAGCAATGGCAAAATATAATCGCGCAGAAGAAATCGCACGTATTAAAAAAGATTGGGCCGAAAATCCCCGCTGGGCAAACGTTAAACGTGGCTATACAGCGGAAGATGTTGTCCGTCTACGCGGCTCAATCAAAATTGAAAACACCCTAGCTAAAGAAGGTGCTGAGAAGCTTTGGGGTTTAGTCAACGGTAAAGCGAAAAAAGGCTATGTAAACTGCTTGGGTGCACTAACTGGCGGTCAGGCTATGCAACAAGTTAAAGCTGGTATCGAAGCAATTTATCTTTCAGGTTGGCAAGTTGCTGCTGACAATAACTCTGGGATGTCCATGTACCCGGACCAATCTCTCTACCCCGCTAACTCTGTACCCGCAGTTGTTCAGCGCATCAATAATACTTTCCGTCGCGCCGACCAAATCCAATGGCAGCGCGGTATCAACGAAGGCGATAAAGGTTACGTTGATTATTTCGCACCTATTGTCGCTGACGCAGAAGCTGGTTTCGGTGGCGTTCTCAACGCATACGAACTAATGAAAGCGATGATTGAAGCAGGCGCCGCCGGCGTTCACTTCGAAGACCAGTTAGCTTCAGTTAAAAAATGTGGTCACATGGGCGGCAAAGTACTTGTGCCAACTCAAGAAGCGGTACAAAAACTTATTTCTGCTCGTCTCGCAGCTGACGTCGCTGATACACCAACGATTGTTTTGGCTCGCACCGATGCCAACGCAGCGGATCTGTTAACATCTGATTGTGACGATTACGATAAACCTTTCGTCACCGGTGAACAGACTTCTGAGGGTTTCTACCGCGTCAAAGCAGGTATCGATCAAGCTATCTCACGTGGTCTCGCATATGCCCCCTACGCTGACCTACTCTGGTGTGAAACTGCTAAACCCTGTTTGACAGAAGCACGTAAATTTGCTGAAGCAATCAAGAAAGAATATCCAGATCAGTTACTGTCTTACAACTGCTCGCCTTCATTCAACTGGAAAAAGAATCTGGACGAAGCAACCATCGCCAAGTTCCAACAAGAACTCAGCGATATGGGTTATAAGTATCAGTTCATCACGTTGGCTGGCATCCACAACATGTGGTACAACATGTATGAACTCGCTTACAACTACTCGCGCGGTGAAGGCATGAAGCATTATGTAAATATGGTTCAAGAACCAGAGTTTGCCGCAGCAGAAAGAGGCTACACGTTCGTAGCTCACCAACAAGAAGTAGGTACCGGTTATTTCGATGATATGACAACTGTAATTCAGGGCGGTCATTCATCAGTTACTGCATTGACCGGCTCTACTGAAGAAGAACAATTCTAAGGTTTTTGGATAGTTAAAAAAAGGGGCCCCGCCGTTATTGGTGGGGCCCCTTTTTTATTGATCTCGATTATTTTTTCGAACTATCGATAAGATGATTAAAACGATTTGTGTTTCATCAAGTAAAAGACAATTACAACGATGCCTAGATGTAATATCGTCAGACCAGCCCATCTAATTGCACTACCATCTTCACCCACATCTAATCGAGCAGGTTTGGTTAACCTTTTTAACAAAATGCTGTAAACCACCATAAGCAGCAATCCTATCCACATCCAGCCTGAGCTCATAGGCCAAGGTCCAAATACCATAATGACTAAACCGCTCAGAGTAACCAAGCCTGCGGCAATAGTTTCTCCTAACCCAACGCCATTGGCAGCTTTCAATAGCCCATCTTTAGTGCCAGCTACAACTGTCAACACAGCACAAACAACTGATGCTACTGCAAGAAGGGCCAATAACATGGCCAAACCACTATGTGCTTTCATCAAGATGTGATAAATCGATTCCATTTTTTTACCTTTACCTTTTTACAATCATAATGGCCAACTAAACAAGTTTACGGCTCGACACTATCACGCCATTATTATCAGCATAAATATACTCACCTGGATTAAAGGTAACGCCTCCAAAGGTAATGGGAATATTTTTGTCTCCGATTCCGCGTCTTTCTGTTTTCAGTGGAATGCAATTTAACGCCTGCACACCCAGGTTCGTTGCACTAACTGCATCAACATCACGTATACAGCCAAAGATTATAATCCCTTCCCAGCCATTCTTTGCGGCGCTCTCAGCGATCATGTCACCTAACAATGCTTTGCGTAATGACCCACCTCCGTCAACCACCATGACTTTGCCGATGCCATCCGAACTGCAAAGTTCTTTAACAACTGAATTGTCTTCAAAACATTTAACAGTAACAATTTCTCCACCGAATATTTTTTTACCGCCGTAATTTTTAAACATCGGCTCCACAACCTTTACCACATCTGGATTGTCATCACACAGATCACAGGTTACGAATTCCACGTTGACACTCCTTTTAGGTAAAACAAGAGAATATAGCTTAGGTACTTAAGTTTAGCAGCAGAGCCAGATTATAAAGAAAGCTCTCTATTACTGGCTTTGATAAATTCTTGCTTAAGCTCTTCATAGGTATGAACTGCGGGAAACTGCGGAAATTCTTCAATCACTTTGGCAGGCGCCTTAAAAAGAATACCTGCCTCTGCCTGACTTAACATCGTCGTATCATTGTAAGAATCACCTGCCGCAATCACACGATATTTTAAACTCTGAAATGCTTTAACAGAATGGCGTTTAGGATCTTCTTGGCGAAGCAAATAGTTAATTACCTTGCCCTTCGCATCTACTTCCAATTTGTGACATAACAATGTTGGCCAACCAAGTTGTGCCATCAATGGCGCGGAAAATTCGTAAAATGTGTCGGAGAGAATAACAACTTGAAAGCGTGCTCTTAGCCAGTCTATAAATTCACGGGCTCCATCCATGGGTTTCATTTCAGCAATCACAGCCTGGATATCAGGTAAACCGAAGCCATGATGATCAAGCAGAGAAAGGCGTTGTTTCATTAGAGTGTCATATACAGGAATATCTCTCGTCGTAGCTCTGAGTTCCTGTATACCGGTTTTTTCTGCAAACCCAATCCAAATCTCGGGGACCAGTACCCCCTCAAGGTCTAGACATGCTATTT
>OBEQ012169006.1_pt1 | contig 34520 bp, 27 predicted proteins | sample 1670901 | NCBI WGS metagenome assembly OBEQ01 (sample SAMEA104232315, study PRJEB22302) | groundwater metagenome | biome: forest; feature: aquifer; material: groundwater | place: USA | collected 2011-08-07 | depth 5.4 m | reverse complement strand
CTACATCTGGGTGCATGGTGCCCCACCACTGAGATATACTCGGCACCAACTGCAAAAGAGCAATACCAGCTACAAGCACCCCTTGGGCCATCATTGCTTTAAGCAACCATGACAGGCGAGCTTCTGTCCAGGTGCGGTTGGTTAATAGTAGCCATAAGCCCAAAGCGGGAATAAGCCAGCCTTTAACAATCCCTAAAGCTTCACGGGTGTCTGGTGCAATAACAATAGCTAGTGTAACCACTATCAGAGCTAACAATACCCACGGCCACAGAGATTTTTTGACACTGAAGCGTTGGCGATCCCAAAGAAGTGTAGCAATAAACACTACGTATATGAGTATTTCAAATAGATTAGTTGGGATGCCGCGCAAGGTCAGCTTGATCAAGTACAAAATAGATAATCCTGGGATCAACAAGGGCAGATCGTTAATTTTAAATTTTAAATTTCCAATTTTAAAACCCGTCGATTGTGGAATTCCTGCTGTTTCATGCTTCATGTTTTATGATCCATGTTAAAGATGACGTTCTGTGTGGCAATCATAAGCGCAAACAGCGTCCAGATGTGCATCACGTACAGGGTGGAGAAAAACTGATATTGCGTAAGCACTCCAACAGAGGCTGCAATAAGCCCAAGCATTAACGCGCGTAAGAACTCATCCTGAGCTCGAAAAACAGCGGCAAGGGAGCGAATGAGCAGTACCGCCAATAAGAGTACGAACGCTCCAAATCCTACTACGCCCGTTTCAGCCAACAGCTCCAGCGGTTCATTATTTACAATGGCCCAGCCATCCTTTGGTAACTCGACTGGATAATTTGCTACCCACGGACCAAAGTTACCAATACCAATGCCAACGTAGGGAGATTCTGAGAATGCTTGCTCGGCTTGGCCATAAGTACCAAAGCGCTGCAAGGTTGAAGCAGTCCCTGTGGCATTAAAGAAGTGTTTCTCAGTTTCTTGAACTGCTCTCTGTCCCAATTGAGAGTAATTAGCTAACCCAATCAGACTGGCTGCAACGATCACAATAATAGCAATGCTCCCCATAACCACTCGGGGACGCAAGATCCAGAGCGAACTGCTGAGCGCAATAAAGAAAAAGCTGGCCGCAATACCAACATAGCCACCTCGCGAGATGGTAAGGAGCAACACTAATCCTCCAAGAATAATGACACCTAAATACATCCGAATCGAAAACTGCTCCACTTTTCTGATAGCTAAGGTAATGCCAACAGAGAGTGGGATAATCAAAAAATTAGCTAAGTAGAGTGGCTCTAGTTCGGTTGATTGCACCCGAGGGAAACCAAACACAACTTTGGTATAGAGCTCGCGGAGACCAGTTAAAGCGGTAGGAAGACCAATCATGTCGCCGAAGAACTGATACATGCCAAAAATGCAGATAATAATGGTACTAATGAACAGTGCTTTGGTGAGCCCAGTCAAGTGGGTTTTAGAAGTCACAACTCCTGGAATAACCCATATCACACTTGAGGTAAATACAGTAAATATCAGCACGTTTATCCCACGACTATACGCTTGCATATTAAGGAACGAGAGCAAAAGAGTGACTAAAAATAACAGATACGGATAAAAGTAGGGTGAAAAGCGTAAAAGCACTTTACCGGATGAGAGTCCGCGCCACACCAGTCCTCCAACTAGCACCAAAAGCATCACCTGGCTTAATCGGATGGTGACACTACTAAGATGTACCGAGGGAATACGCTCGAACGGCAACAAGAAAACCAGCCCTACTGCCCCGGCATACGGGTTCTGTAACACCATGGCTAATACCGCTACAAACAGTATCGCGCCCAGTATCAAAGCCGGGATGAGCATCATTCCATACCAAAAGCCAAATGCAGTGAGTAGGCCAACCACCAGCACTAAAGCCAAAATGAGCAAGCTATACCGTTTTTGTGACATGAAAGGCTTACGTCCTTATTTAGGAATGATTCAAGAGAGCGGAAAATGAGCTTTAGGGCAGCTTGTATGCGTGATTATCAGTCAGCCAATAATCGATTAGCTTGGAAAATACGCCACCTTCTCTGCGCCAACGATAGCGAATGAAGAAGCCTACTTTATCATACCACTTTCCATACGTGCTGATATATCGCTCTACATCACTGTACCACCGGCTTGGTACCACCACGCTTTCGGTCAAATCAGAATACAAGGTGCCGTCATAAAATACGGTTAGAGTTGTGGCACTCAGTGTCTTTAGGCCATGTGCAATCATTTTTTCGGTCCAGTACAACAGAGCTAAATCGTCATTGAGCTCTGAAAATGCCTGCTTGGAGCATGATTCAAGGCGAATTAGACAAACCGGCCCAAGCAAATGCGTCCCCATAATATCAGCATTATCTGCGGGAGGAGTGGTGATAGCCTGAAGATGGTGCGGCCATTGCCCTTTTTGGTCCGCCCCAAACACTACTCGGCCTTCAGGGCGCATCACGGCCGGCATAAATAGGCCAATTTTGGGGTGGTTACGTAAATACATGGTAAATTGACTTAAGAAGGCGGTTTCTAGGTGCGTTCCAGCTTGCACAAAACAAATGGCATCAACATGGCTATACTGTGCTCGCTCGATCGCAATCTGCATCAGAGTGCTTAGGGATGCCACAGGGTCAGTAATAATCGGTAGCCAGTTAAAATCTTGGCGTAGCCGCTTGCATATTGGCTGCAGATAGGAAGGCACCACAGCCACAATTTCGTGATTACGATAACGGGTTTGTTGCACTGAACGGATGGTAGTGTAGCACTTAGCTAAATCTTCATTGGCAATAATAACGGTCAGTAATTTGGGCTGGATTTGCATTGCTGCTCCTTTTTTCTGCCGTTGTTGGTCGGCAGACAGCCCCTCCTGACTAATAACACCGTATTATTCCACTAATTGTCCTTATTTTCAACAGGTGTAGTTTCTTTAAGCATTTCTTCTATGCGCAAGAGTTCATTATATTTAGCGGTGCGCTCGCCGCGAGCTGGGGCGCCAAACTTCACATACGGCACCCCAAGTCCTACCGCAAAATGGGCTAAGTACGAATTTTCGGTATCACCAGAGCGATGCGAGAGAATGGGGATTAAACCAAGCTTCACGGCGCTATCAATAGCATCTATCGCTCCAGTCAAGGTGCCAATTTGGGTTGGTTTAATCATAATGCTGTTGGCAATTTTATCGGTATATCCCTTTTCCAAACGCACCGCGTTGGTAGAAAAAATGTCATCCCCAATAATCATTATCTTGTCCCCCAAGCGTCTATTAAGCTCGGTCCAACTGTTCCAATCTTGGTCAGCCAGCCCATCTTCTACCCCAGCCAACGGAAAATTGGTTGATAATTTTTCGAACTTTTGAATTAAGTACTCGGCTGGTACATCACCATCATGATGCGCCAAATGGTACAACTGGGCATTGGTAAACAAATTAGTAGCGGCTACATCAAGCACAATGCCAATTGAATCACGGGTAAACCCGGCGCGCTCAACCCCTTCAACGATCAGCTGCATCCCTTGATCCGTAGTGGCATTTGGCACGGCGTAGCCACCTTCGTCACCTAACTTTTTATCAAACCCTTGGTCTTTTAACCCTTGCCCGACGCTATGGTAAATCTCAGTGCCAATACGCAACGCTTCACTATATGAAGGAGTATCCTTAATGAAAATGTTGAACTCTTGAGCATCGGTGGAAAATGAAGCTAATTTACCGCCATTAAAGATGGTAAACATCGGTATTGGCAGTTTTTTGCCAGTACCAAAATACTGAAATAAGGGTGTTTTATCACGATCTGCCATGGCTTGAGCAAACGCTAATGACACGCCTAAAATGCCATTTGCCCCGTACCGCTCTAGGCTTGGGGTGCCATCGAGCCCCACCACGTACTGATCGAACATGCGCTGGGTGGTGTATTCAGCTTTTTTGAGTTCTGGGGCTAAATAGTTATTAATATTCTCAACAACGCGTTTGACCCCTTGGCCGTTTAGCCGCCCTAAGTCGCCATCACGCAGCTCGTGCATTTCATATGAGCCAATGGAGGTACCACTTTCAACTTGCGATACCCCTTTTCCGCCTCCCCCAAACGCTAGATCAACCTCAATAGTCGGCTGACCTCGTGAATCAATAATTTCTCGTGCATGTAAATTAGAAATAACCGGCATTAGACCCCTCTTAGCTCTATTATGTATCTTTAAGTGCCGTTTGGCTACTGAGAATGACTAATAGCCAATTCACAATGAAATCCTAATGATTTAAGGCATTAACGAATTTAGTCATTGGCCTGGCCTATTTTGTGATAAACCGCCAACGTTTCTCTAGCACAACGCTCCCAACTAAATTGCTTGGCCTGTTTTTTCGCTTTCTGGCCAAGCTCGGTATGCAACGTTTTATCTGTAAGCACCTGGGTCATGGCTTTGACCCACAGAGCTTCATCATGCGGCGAAAGCGTAATGCCTCCCTCCCCTATCACTTCTGGTAGGGACGAAGTGTTACTTGAGATGGTTGGAATGCCGCATGACATCGCTTCAAGTGGCGGCAACCCAAACCCTTCATAGAGTGAAGGGAACACAAATAAATCAGCACCATGATACAAGGCCGATTTATCACCATCTTCTACATAGCCAGTAAAGATAACGTCCTCTGTCAGCCCTAAATCATGCACTAGTTTAAACAATTGGTCATAATGCCAGCCTTTTTTACCGGTAATGACCAATTGGTGTGGGATGTGATGGTTGTGTTTCACCTCAGCAAATACCCTCACCAAAAACTCCAAATTCTTGCGAGGGTTAATAGTGCCTACATTTAAAATGTAGGGTGCATTCAGATGATAGGTACGCGCAACTCTGTCTAATTCTTGCCTTGTTACGGCATGGCGATACTCTTCACTGGCCGCCAAATAGACCACCGTAATTTTGTCAGCAGGAATGTTCAATCTGCTCATAACATCGCGCCTGGTGTGCTCCGAGCTGGTAATAAAATGGTCAGCAAAATGGTATGAAAACGGCATCCATTTTGAGTAAAACTGGCGGGAAAAGAACGGAATATCGGTATAAAACAAGCTAATTACATCATGAATCGTCACTACTTTTCGCCCCGGGTAGAGAACAGGCACCGAGAAGGCTGGCTGATGCAGCAAATCAATATGAGCCTTGGTAGCCTTACTGGGCAAGGCTACCTGGTCCCACCAAAAGCGCTGTGGCATGGAAAGATCTGCTTCTTGTCCAGGGTAAAACAGGCTAAATTGATCATCACCCGCAATTTTTTGTAAGGCTTGGGTGAGACTATCGACATAAAATCCAAAACCAGTTTTTTCTCCCAGAGTAGTTTGAGCATCAATACCTATTCGCATTGTAACGAAATCTCCGATTGAGACTCTAAAATCTCGTGAGATCTATTTTAGCTGATCGACGCTCTCATGTCGATTTTGACTGAGATGATTGCCACATAAATTCGAACATTGACTGCTCCTTTTCTCTCGGGAATGACAAACAAAACTCCCTCGATTGACGAGGGAGTGAGCAGCTTGACGAGACAAGATAATCTCAAATCATATTCGCAATTTTCCTCCAAGACACACCCCTACCTTGCTTCAGATCTAATTCTCCACTATAGATAGCTTGCCATTCTGTTTCGGTCAGCTGATCTTCATGCAATAATTCCAATAACAGCTTAACTGCCTTTAGTTTCATCAATAAGCAGTTTGTTCATAACTCAAATTTACTGCACAAGAGGGCACTGGTGAAACATGATCACGCATGAAATTAGCAATTATCCACTCCTCCGCATAATGAGCTGCAGGGTATCTTGGGATATTGCCCCAACTCTAGTAGCCACGGCCAGGTACACTACCGTGCCAACTGCCACTCCAATCAGGGCGTTCATATCTTTAAATATACTAAGCACAATTCCCATCACCAGGACGGAGAGCGCCGTGCGCCAAATGATATCCCACGGAATTATCACCGTGACAAAACGACGGATGAGAATGCTCTGAATAATGAGTACCGTAAGCTCGGTCAGCACCGTGACTAAGGCTGCTCCAGCGTAAGACCAGCGTGGAATAAGATACAGATTTAAGGCGATATTTAAAATCACTGCAATAATGTTTGGCCACAAAAGTAGCTTGGTGGAACCAAAGGCAATAATGCCTTTGCCAAAAATATTAGCAAAAAAGTCTATGGTCACGGCTACTAACAGCAATTGCAAAATAATAATGCCGTTAATGGGTACAGTGTGGCCAAAAAGCACTGCGGTATAGGTTGCATACTGGGCATAATCGGAAGAAGAAATAAAGGTCATAATAGGCTTAGCCAGTACAATGCCCCCAATCAAAATGGGGCTAGCCACAACGATCATGGCCTCTACACTGCGATTGATCAGCATTTTTGCCCGATCTTTGTTATCCTTCCAGCTTTGAATAAGAGCCGTAAATACCAACCCCATAAAAATGGCGGGGAAGAAATTGAGAATTTCAATCACTTTGTACGGAGCCGCGTAAATACCAACTTCGGTGCTCGATTTGATAACTGAGAGCAACAATCCATCAATCTTGAAATAGATGAGCGCTAAAACTGACACAATGCCTAACATTGAGCTCTCTTTAAATATGCTTTTCCAATAGGTGAAATCAAATTGCAGAGTAGCTTTAATATAAGGCCGGGCAAACAGTACATTGAGAATCATATTGACCACTGCCCCAAACACCATAGCCGAGACGAGCCACGCTACATTTCGATTTAAGGATAAGAATGGCACCAGAACCGCTAAAGATACTACCCGTCCGATGAGCTCAGTCAACACCGGCCGATCCATGCGATAGTGGGTTTGGAAAATAGCCACAAAGGTCATGTTTAATGACTGCCAGAAGGTAGCAATGGCTACCATGAAAATACCGAGCTTAACTGCTGGAGTGAGAATAGGAATTAAGCCTACTGGAATAAGGTACACTGCCACCACTGCACAGGATAATACAACCAAGGCAAATACCGAGCGTAATGCTAAAATGTTTCCGGTTATATATTCAGATTTTTTCTTATCGTCTGGGTATAGTGCCAGCTCTTTGACCAAAATCCAGTAAAACCCAAAGTCGGCTAGGGTGCCAAAAAAAGCAATGTAGTTTAAAATAGCTGCATATTCACCAAATCCGGCTGGTCCAAGCTTGGTAGTAAGCAGTTTAACCGTCAAAAAAGAAATGAGGGTACCAAGCAGGCGCCCCACCATCTGGATACTTGAGTTAACTGCTACTTTACGGGTGAGGCTCATCTAGAACACTGTAGCAAAAAAACCGTATCTGATCGATACAACCGATCGATGCGACATATCTTTACACCGTGTGGTATAATAACTCTATACGAGGAGAGGGGCTATTTATACTATCCGATACACAATCCGGTCTCAAGCTGTAATCACATTCATGATTGCAGTGTTTTTAGCTTGGATTACATTCATTGCTAAACCAGCATCGGTGCTGGCCGGGTATGACGCCAATAACCTCATTGCAGATTCAACCTTTGTTGCCACCGATTCAATGAATACTAATGATATCCAGTCATTCTTGGCCGGAAAAGGCAGTTTTTTAAAAGACTTTAGTGAAGGCGGACGGAGCGCAGCTCAGATTATCTATGATGCTGCTCACGCTCACGGTGATGCTACGGCTAGTATTAACGGTATTAGCCTCGATCCGAGCACCGGCACCGTTAGTCCGCAAGTGATACTAACCATGTTACAAAAAGAACAAGGCCTTATTACCATGACGACACGGAACGATGCCAGCCTTAACGTGGCCATGTCTATGGGTTGTCCTGATGGCTCTTCTTGTAATCCTGCTTACTCTGGGTTTACCAAACAGATTGAGAATGGAGCTTGGCAACTGCGCTACAGTTATGAACGGGCCCAAGGTCATAATTTTAGCGATTATCAAGTTGGAGGAACAGCTACTATTGATAGCCAAGTAGTAACGTTTGCCAATAAAGCCACCGCTAGCTTATATCGTTACAATCCACACTTAAGCGGCAACAAGAACTTTTATACCCTATTTGGTCAATATTTCGTAACGTACAGCCATATCTATGGGTACCAAAACGCTTATCCAACGCTGGCCCCCGGTGAAGCATATAATTTTGTGGTGCGCTTTAAAAATACTGGCACTGCCACATGGACAAAAGGAGTGGTTAATTTAGGCACCGATCGTTCTCGTGATCACATACCGCGTTTTACCAGAGAGGGTGATGGACCGAGTGGCTGGACAAGTCCCAATCGGGTCACTATGCAAGAGGCAACCGTAGCTCCAGGCGAATATGCAACGTACTCATTTTGGATGCGTAATGATAACGTTAGTCCGGGATCGTATGATGAATACTTTCGCCTAGTAGCTGATGGTATTTTGTGGATGGAAGATTTGGGAGTAAAGTGGACTATTACTACCATAAGCACTGCAGATGGGTACCACTATATTCCTGGATACCAAAATGGCTATCCTACACTGAGCAAGGGGCAAGGGTACCAGTTTGTGTTGACGGTTAAAAATACCGGGCACACTACCTGGACAAAGGGAGTGGTTAACTTAGGTACAAACGACCCACAAGACCGCATTCCCAGCTTTACCCGTGAATGCGCCGATGGCAGTGCCAGTGGCTGGATAAGCCCTAATCGAGTGACCATGCAAGAAGGAAGTGTGGCGCCAGGTCAATTTGCGACGTACAAGTTTTGCTTACGTAACGACAGCGTTTCTTCAGGTACTTATCGCCAAGGTTTTCGTGTAGTAGCGGATGGAATTACCTGGATGGAAGATCCTAGCATGTACTGGAGTGTTACGGTACCATAGCATGCTCTACCCAAACTGAGGTCTCTGAATCATGGTACGCGCGCGAATAGCCGAGAGTGGTTAGCCACTGTGGCTGTGGTTCCGTTTTCCATACGGGAGGAAACAAATCGTAGGAAGGGTCAAAATAGCGCTCTAGTACAGTGGGCAAGCGACCCTCTGTATATATAGTATGATGTATTACCACAAACCGCGGGTGATATTGATTTAATTGCTCAGTGAATTGGCCCTGACTCAGTTGATCATAAATACTGGGAGGCTCCATAGCAAACTGATTCACCAACGGATGGTTGAAAAGCGATTGCCAGAAAAAATACTGATTTGATCTGACTTCATCGCGGGTGAGAAAAGGATAGTCTATAACCGATCCAGGCCCTGCGCTCTTCAAATAGCCTACAAAGCCTGGTACTGTTTGGTTCTGGATTGGAACCGTCCACCATACTTCGAACAGCACTAGGGTCACTAGCAGGGCTTGGAGTGGCCACTTTACGTGTTTGATGGCCAGTATAAATAAAAGTACTACGCCAAAGGCTACCATAAACCCAAAACGGGCATATACCCGAAACATTGGCAGATAGGGATAAATAAATTTGGCCGGAAAAACCACCGTCATTGCACCTAATGGGCGATCTGGGGCAACTGAAAATAGTGCTCCGACTACAATCAAAATAATTCCTATCCACACGGCAGGGGGAACAGCACGTACCTTGCCTATATGCCTTAGACCGATTATGCCCGCAGCCATTATGGTGACAATCATGGTCCACGTCACGTAGTGGGTTACTTCAATCACGTTCCCTTTTTCTAAGTGAGAATGCACAAATGAATAGACTAGACGGCCGAGTAATGGGTGGTCAATCGAAGGGAGCACATAACTATACCAATGTGCAGAATAAAAGAACAGCTCTTCAGAAGGACGTTGTAGCAATTGCTCTTGAGCACCACCGTGGAACAGAATGTTCCATGCCAGCCCAAACATCATCAATAAAAAAGCCACCGAGGAAACAAGCACATACAGCCAGCGATCAAGCTTGCCTCGCCAGGTCACGCTCAAGTAGAGCAGCCCAGCCACCACTATCGGGATAATAAGAATGATGTTGTAGAACGAATCTGCAGTTGAAAGCACTGCGATCAGGGTAACGCTCAATGCGCGCCACCACGAGGGCTTATGGCCAAGCTTGAGAATACTCAACAAAAGTAGCGGATACCAAAACCAATCAGAGAGTGAGAGGTGTTGATACATCTGGAACTGTCGCCCGGGCATGAGAGCATAAATGAGACCCCCAATTACGGCTAGGTAGCTGGTATGCACAACGTAGCGGAGCAAATAATACATGGAAACACCGGTTAGTACTGAGCCAACGAGCAGTAGTATGTTATAGGTCTCAAGCGGGCTAAATACGATGGTCAATACTCGACCGAGTATATAGGGTATGGCTTGTGTCGGCGCCAGAAGCGAAACAGAGTGCTCGCTACTCCACCAAAAGGACCAGACTGAGCCAGAAGGATCTCCGGCGTACCCTATTAAAATCTGGCGATACCCTAACCACCATCCGACACAGAGGGCCAACAGACATAGCCCTGTCACTACCATAAGCGGATGATTCAATCGATGTGAGGAAAAAGTAGCCATATGGTTCATAGTATACAGGTTGGAGCCAGGAACAATCTAGAGTGTCAGATATTCAATTTTGAGGCCATTTTTGCTACCCTAAATCACAGCAATGAGAAAGGCTCGTAATCATGAAATTATTCGTAACCGGTGGAGCAGGATTTATTGGTAGTGCCTTTATTCGCTATTGGCTCAAAGAACATCCAGAAGATTTGATCGTGAATTTTGATAAGCTCACTTATGCCGGCAATTTAGAAAATCTCGCTTCTATTGAAAAAAGTCCTCATTACTCTTTTGTCAAAGGCGACATCTGCGATGCTCAAGCGGTATCAAAGGCTATGGATGGGTGTGATGTCATTGTGCACTATGCCGCAGAATCTCATGTTGATCGATCTATCAATGATGCGGCTCCGTTTATTCAAACCAACATTGTGGGAACTGATGTTCTGCTGGAACAGGCACTACAGTACAGCATTAAACGGTTCCATCACATTTCAACTGATGAAGTGTTTGGCAGCCTAGCCCTAGATGGAGGTACTTTTGATGAGAATTCGCCTTATAACCCTCGTAGCCCCTATGCTGCATCTAAAGCCGCGGCCGATCATTTAGTACGAGCCTACTATCACACGTACGGCCTGCCTATTACCATCAGTAATTGTTCCAATAACTACGGGCCATATCATTTTCCGGAGAAGATGATCCCGCTCATGATTCTAAATGCAATGAACAACAAGCCATTGCCTCTTTATGGAGATGGGTTACATGTGCGTGATTGGATTCATGTTCTGGATCACGCCCGAGCTGTTGATCTTATCGTGCAGCAAGGAAAAATTGGTGAGACATACTGTGTCTCTGGTCATGCTGAGCGGCATAATATCGATGTGGTAAAAGAGATCTTAAAGCAGCTACAGAAGCCTGAGAGCTTAATTCAGCCAGTCAAGGATCGGCCAGGTCACGACCGCAGATATGCGTTAGATGGGTCAAAAATTGAGCACGAACTTGGATTTGCCCCGCGGTACACCTTTGAAAAAGGTTTAACTGAAACAATTCAGTGGTACAAAGATAATCAGTCGTGGTGGGAGCGGGTGCTCAATCATCAGTACGAGCAATACTATGTCAAACAATATGCGCAATAATACGATGCTAGTTATCGGTCAAGGCTTCTTAGGGCAGCAGATCGCACATTATTTTTTGTCGCGGGCAGACGTCAAAACGATCGATTTCCCAGACATTGATATTACAAACGAAGCGTCAATTCGAGAGGCACTGCTGAAATACAAGCCCGGCGTTGTAATTAATGCGGCCGCCTTTGCAGACACCCATGCTGCTCAAAAACCAGAGAATCATCGTAAAGCCTTTGATATCAATGTGCGTGGGCCGGTCAATCTAATGATGTTTGCTCCAGAGTTTGGATATTATCTTGTCCATATTGGCACCGGGATGATTTATAATGGCAAGGCACCACGACAAGCAGGGTTTGATGAATCAGACACTCCAAACCCTACTTCATACTATGCCTGGACAAAAGCGCTGGCCGATGCCTGCCTATCTCCATTTTGTCAAAGCCACCGTATTCTTATTACTCGCATTCACCTACCGATCGCCTCGGTCTTCAGCCCTAGAAACTTATTGACCAAAATGACCGCATTTGATTCCTTTGCCACCGACCAAACTTCAATCACTGTGGTAGATGATTACTTACAAGTTCTTGAGCAACTGATCGATCGAGAATCACACGGCATCTATCACATAGTCAACAAAGGCACATTTAGTTTTTACGACATTGGATTACTGCTACAAAAACATGGATTGATTCCAAAAGACAAAACCTTAGGCAAAACAACCCTAGCTGAGTTAAATATACAGATCGCGGCCAAGGGTGGGGCTCTGCAAACCGAAACAATATTACATACGGGAAAGCTAGAACGCGAGGGTATTGTGACTCGCAATACCACAACTGCTATTGAAGATTGTATACTAAGATACAAGAATGAGAGTAACCATGGACATTAAGCAGACAACACTATCTGGCCTGCTCTTGATTAATCTGGATGTTTTACCAGATAATCGAGGCAGCTTTAGAGAAGCCTGGCAATCTGCCAAAATGGAACCTTTGGGACTACCCCATTTTACTCCGGTACAACACAATATTTCAGAATCAACGTATGGTGTAACCCGTGGGGTCCATGCGGAATCGTGGGATAAGTATCTTCATGTAGTCTACGGTACTGCGTTTGTAGCTATAGTAGACCTCCGCCAGAAATCTGCTACATTTGGGCAGTATGCCACTTTTCAAATGGATCATTCAAACGCGTTGTTTGTGCCAAAGGGATTTGGTAACTCGTACCAGGCTACTAGTGGGTTGACTGTCTACTCATACTTGGTTGATGGACTCTGGAGTCCTGAAAAACGCTACGTGTCTGTTGCACTCGATGACCAAGATTTGAATATTCCTTGGCCTATTCCTAAAAACCAGCAGATTATTTCAGAGAAAGATCGGCAGAATCAAAGCTTACGTCAAGCATTTCCACAGATGTTTCGCAAATGAGGAATTTATGATGATTAAAGGATTAATTGCAGCAGGAGGTAATGGTACACGGCTTCGACCGCTCACTTATGTAACCAATAAGCACTTATTGCCTATTTACGATCAGCCAATGATCTACTATCCCCTCCGTACCCTTATCGAAGCTGGGATTAAAGATATTTTGATTGTTTCAGGTAAAGAACACGCGGGGCACTTTTTAAATATTCTCGGCTCAGGCAAGGCTTTCGGCGTCAAAATTTCCTACGAAGTGCAAGAGGAAGCAGGAGGAATTGCTCAAGTAGTGGGCCTAGCTCGTGAGTTTTGTGGTACAAATCACTTAGCGGTTATTCTTGGCGACAATATATTTGAAGAAAACATGGTCATAAAAAAAGCCCTCGATGATTTTAAGCGCGAGGGGCGTGGAGCAAAAATTTTCTTGAAAGAGGTTTCTGATCCAGAGCGCTTTGGGGTGGCAGAGGTAGAGGGTGATCACATTGTCAGCATTGTAGAAAAACCAAAGCGTCCAAAATCAAATTACGCCGTAACTGGGTTGTATATGTACGATAATCGAGTTTTTAAGATTATCGATGCCCTCAAACCATCAGATCGTGGCGAGCTTGAAATAACCGATGTCAATAATGCCTATATTGCCGACAACTCCATGACCTACCAAATTCTCCAAGGAGAATGGACCGATGCCGGAACGTTCGATACATTGCTCAAGGCCAATAATTTGATGGCCAAAAAAGCAGGTAAACGCTAATTGGCCAGGGTTTTGTCAAAAACATCCTCCACTGCCAGAGCATATTTTTGCCAAGAAAAGTTTTGACTGACAAATTTCTGAGCAGTGTCACTCAATCTATGTCTGAGTTTGTGGTTATCTATTAATGTCCGCAGGCACTTTTCTAATTGACCCACATCTCCACATGTGTATATCAAAGCATTCTCATGATCAGTCAGTACCTCATGCACCCCTGCTCCATTTGAGACAACACAAGGGACTCGTAAGGCTTGTGCTTCAATCACACCGAGCCCCCACGTTTGATGTTCATTGGGAAAGATAAAGATATCAGACGAGGCAATATAGGCACTCCGCTCGGCAAAGGGCAAAAATCGATTAATAAAATGAACCCGTTTTTGTTCTTGCAACTGGGTCACCAGATTCTTTAACGATTCTCCGTACGGACGATCATAGGTCAGGTCTCCGATAATCAGTAGGTGCAGATGATCATTTGAAATACGATGCAGCGCCATAATGGCGTCCTGAAATCGGCGATGAGCTGTGGGGACACTAGCACAAACCATCACTATATCATCTGGCGGTACGTGTAGTTTTTGTCGCACCTTTTTCTGATCAAAAGAGAAATCTTGATATAGCTCCAGGTTAATGCCGCTCCGAACTACATCAACTGGAATACTATGATAATACGCTTCCGCTTTTTTTTGCATTACCTTGTCAAGCACCATGATACGATCGATGTGAGGATGATATTGATGGTCTTTGCGATTGATAAAAGCGTTCTTGGCCGATGTTTGGTTACCATAACTTGGCGGCATATCGTTAAGCATCATCACTATTTTCGCCTCGGGGTTGAATTGTTTCTTAGCTTGTACTGCAATCCAACTACTAAACCAGTCATGGGGATTTAAGACAGCAGTCATAGTATGTTCCAACAGTCGCACGTATCTCTTCTGAAATAAAAAAGCCAACCATAAAAATGCCGTTTCACGATTAACTCTGCTCAGTTTTACAGCACCATCGAGCATTCGGGCCCAAAACCTTGGCTTACGTAAATCAACTACCGCCACAATTGGTAAGGATTGAAATTCAGGGTAGGTCGTATGGGGGTCGTAGACAAAAGTAACAATCTTGAAAGGTTTTTGGGCTTTTTGTAGTTCTAGGGCTAAATGCAATAGTTGATTTTGCGTTCCCCCTTTAATGAGAAGGGTCGGAGTTAGAACGGCAATGGATAGATTGTTTCTCATCAAAATTCTCATTTATCCAGTAATACTCGCCCTACCCTAACCGGCTTACCAAAGCTCGTCAAGCACTGGCGATTTTTTTGCGGAAAACCAACCACAGCATACCGATCCATCCAATTGCACTTAACCCAAGCCCGATTAAGAAATACCGCTGTCCCACAAAACGAATAGTTACCGTGTCGCTGCCATTTAGCTCCCATGCGGGGAATAGATTATATGCCTTTCCGGTTTTTTGCAAAACAACGCCGTTAGAATCAGCAGCTTCCCACCATGGGTCATCGTTCATCCGCAAAATAAGGGTGCCCATCTTTGGCACATTTGCCACCTGGTAAGATACTGGGTTGTAATTAACCACGGTAAGTGCTGATTTTGGTCCCTGATAGTCCGTGATGTTTTTGTCCGCTGAGTCTTTGGTGCTTGATACGTTCCGTAAATCGTTCACCACTGAGACAAGTGGTGCCGGATTAATATTAGTCGAGACCAGAGTTATGGCATGAGACGGACGCGTAAGCCATGCCTGATCTATAAAAGGCTCAGTACCGGGAATATCACTATGCAACAACCAGCCTTGTATACCTAAGCTGGCCAAATATTGATTGACCGTGCCCTGCTGAATGGCTTGTTGTATAGACTGATCAAATGGCGCTGTCGACGGAGTATAGGTACGGATAATGGTAAGCGGAACATCCTGTGTCGGGACATACCCGCCGAGTGTGGCAATGGGAAGCACCTCCAACCACCGAGTACTTTTAGGATAATCTGATCTGTAGTAGTCCGATGGGTAGTGTGCTAAACCAATTAAGCGAGCAAGCGAACGACCATGGGCCAATCCGCCAGTTATCAGTATGCACACGAGCACCACTCCTACTATGCCGTACAACCATTTTGTACTCCGTGCTGTCTTGGATTCAAACAAGGCATCAAGCCCTAACCCGAGCACGGCGCTATATCCAATCATCACCACAATTAAGAATTTTGTTGGCACTCGGTATGCCTGGAAAAATGGGAGATGAACAAACAACCATTCATAGATCGATTTGAATATAGGGTACCGAATTCCGGTGGCCAGTATTACCCCAATTAACCATACAATACTAAACACCATGATCAATCTATTACGCGTTTTTAGCCTCAATATGACGGCGACTATAACCGGGACAAGGCCAATACATACACCTATAACACCCTTAAGCATTAATGAATATGGTGAATAAATAGAATAATGAGCATACGCTACGCGCAGCACCCATATAAGACTGGTTGATGTCCCAGTGAAATTTAAAACCAACTGTGCAGTATTATGTTGAAAAATTTCGCCGATAACCGGCGCTGTAATGGCTCGAGCTACCAGAGGTACCATCCAAAACAAGTTAGCTACTATTGCGACGGCTCCTAACCAGATAAAATGTGTCCATACAATCCGTTTTTGAGCGAGCACAGCAGCGGGAACTATAATAATCAAAAACGGGAAGAACACCGCATTAATAAACATGGTGGCAAGAGCAAACCACAGAACGTATACCCGGTTATCAGTTCGGCCGAATTGCAAACACGCTATCAATGCAGCTACCAAAGCCGCATATTGTATGAGTTGTACCCCTTGTCCACCTAACAACTGACTAACGTTAAATGGATTAAAAACGAGCACAGATGCCGTAACAATCCTCGCAAGAGGATGTCGCAGGTGTAGGCCAATGGTGGCAAAACGCTCCGCCACAAACCCTACTACCATAATGGTTGCGATGAAATAAGCTTGCGATTGTACAATAACTGGTATCCCAAGCACATCAGGCACGGCTCGAATTAAATCAAATGGAAGAGTGCTATGAGCCAAGTATTGAGGAACACCAAAATTTAGTCTTGACTTCCAGGCCCAAACTCCATCTATAAAACGCAAGGAGGCATGTAGTGGGAAGGCAGTATCACCATGATTGACTAACCCATCCACACCAACTAACCACAACAGTGCTATCGCAATGAGTGTAATAAATACAAACCACGAAACGGCAATACGGTCAATCTGGTTGAGATTTTTCATGACGTCTCACACGAGAATGTATAACAAACCACAGTACCAATTCAAGTAGACTGATCGCTGAAACCGCTAAGCCTACACTAAACCAGCGTTGTACACTATATGCTAGAGACACCTTTGAGGCCGTGCCAGCAGGAATAATCCAGGCCGTGCCATACCAGTTAGTGCGAATCGGTACTGCACCTGCTAATCCTGACAGGAGCCATTGTGGTGAATAGTTCTGGTCGTAACTCAGAATTTCTGTTTGGGTGCGTTCTGGGATACTGGCAATTGCTACGGTTGGAGTCTGTTTAATCAAAGCCGGCTGAGTAACCTTTATCTGCTGCTGTGGTTGTTTAGTCAACTCCTCGATCAATACGCTCTCGATAGGAACAATTTCTCTTACACTAACATTGCGATAAAACTGATTAGCAACCTTGCCGGGAATGCTGGTGAACCCAAATATATTAACATTAACTACATCTGCCCCAGGTTCCATTCTAAATGCACGGCTAATATGTTGCCACTGTGTATGTGCCGGCAATCCTTCGTTTAGAGCAATTCTACCGGTCCCAGTCATAAAGACCGAGAACTCACCTGGCATATTTTCATCAGTTTTATAATCAAAATTAAGTTGATACAGGTGACCAACTTCCATATTGGTCAATGACGTTTTGAACATTAGTTTATGCCCAGTGGATTGCAAATCAATGCCATTTTTCTCTTCAGAAATCGAATCTTGGCGGAAATTACTAGGAATTACTTGGCCAGGCGGAGGAGGACCAACGTCTTCTACCGACCATGCGTTATGCATATTAAAAGTCATTACATGTTCTTGGTTACTCTTTGGGTTTTCCGTCTCAATTGTCGATTGCTTACCATCCACGGCCACTGGATCTGATTGCCACCATTGATCACTCACTTTCTGCATTGAGATTGATTTTCCCGCTATCGTTACTGGTGGAAGGTGTGCTTCCGATTGTTTAATATAGAACTGATACGAGCCAGATGGTACTTGAAAGGCCAGGCTGGCTTTATTACTCTCGACCGGGCCAGCCGTATCCGCATCAACCCGATAGATGCGTTTATGGGCAATTCCGGCATTCTCCACCTTAGTCATGTTATCCTCATCTGTGATAAAAGTAGTCTCTGGCTCCAATTGGCCTAGTTCAGCCAAATATTGCAACAATTTAGTGGGTTTTTCAGTGGTAAATACGACGTTATTGTTTAGCTTTACCGGCTGATGGGCCATACCAGTATGATACAAATGCCATGGACTGATTACTTTAGGATCAGGGTCAGACAAACCAATGCTGGCCAGTGATTTTTTAATCAATTCAGGTGTATCTTTCCCTTTACCATAAAAATCTTGGTTAATGTCGTCACGTTGCAATATGGCTTGAGGATGTATCCAATCCAAAATACGCTTGGCCGCTGTTGTACCATCAGGTGCGTACAAGCGCTCTGCAAATGAATCAAAAAGCCATCCTTTATTTGGAGTGGTGTTTTCAGATCCAACCTGGCTCCCAGTATACAGCAGCGCATTGGTTGTGGTATAAAACAGCGGGTCAAGCAATCCACTCCATGACCATCTATAATTAAAGGCTGGCACGCTGGGTAACAACATCAATTCTCCATTTACCGATTTCTCAATGGCATCGGAATTAGACAGTACATATTCCGGAATTACCAAGCGCGCTTTATCCTGAGGAAATTTTAAACCAGTAATAAATGGATATACTGAGATCGCTGCGGCCAAAAATACCACAGTCCACGTCAAAACAGCCAAAAAAACTGGCACGTTGAAGTGCTTACGAGCTTTCCCCGCCAGAATATCGCAGGCACTGCTCACTAAAATGACGGTGGCAAAAGCTTGCCACAATCCAAATTTGTACCACGGCGAGCGGAATATCCAAAACAACGGAACATGTGCTACGAGCCAATGATACAGTGTGGTCATCGGTTCGTGAGTTCCCATGGACAAAAATAGCCCAGCTATGCCTACCAGTAATATTGTTAGAGAAAATCCCCAATATTTACGTCGTAGCAGTACTCCAACCACGGCCATGACCGGCAGCCCAATAGCCCACCAAATCAAAAACGGATTAGTCTGGTAGGCCTTAGCGTACTCGACATAGGGCTGATTATTGAAACCAGCATACCAATCCCACGCGCCTTGCATGCGCAAGACGTTGTACCAACTCGAGGTGGCTGATACTGAGTCAACCCAGTTGGCCAAATTATTATGAGCCAAACCACCATTGCCAAGAGCACTCGACTGCCCGACCATAAACGGTAAGATCCAAAATAAATTAAATACACCAGTCAATAGAATAAACAAGCCGTACTGCTTGATTGTCGACATTTTGTGAGGCGCAGAAACAAAAAAATACAGCAGGCATGCTACCAGTAACAGTGCAAACGTGGCATACATGGGTGGGTTAGCTCCAGCTGGAGCGGCCACAACCATACCGAGTGCTGCTAAAGCAGCCCATCTAGCTTGTTGCTTTTCTTGTGCAAGTAACAATAACCCAAGGACCAGCGGCAGAGCAACATAAATAGCGTTGTGCGCCGCGTCACCAAACATAATCATGCGGTAAATGTTGAACTGGTACAGCACTAATCCAACATACGTAAAGATTGGACCAAGCTCGATCCGCTTTCGTAACCGTTCAGCAAAGAAAGCAAATGAAGCTGATGAGGCGGCCAACCAAAATGAATAAAATAGAATCTGAGCAAACGCTAAATTTACCCGCAACAACGACAAAACTGCAGCCATACCCTGATAAATCAATAATGTCGGAGCCTGACTGTGAGTAGCGCCGCCCGGGAAACTGGTAATCCATGTTTGAGTTAATTTCTGCAACCAGTAGAGCAGTGGGTTAAGTGGATAATTAAGATCACCTAAGTAAATGAGGTGATTCGGCTGATACCAAAAAAGGAGCGGAAAAATGCTTGTCAGAGCGACAAGACACCATAAAATATACCGTTCTCTTTTTGACACGCTCTCCCCTTACCTTTGTGTTGTATTATTCTTAATCGTACCACATTTTTATCTAAGCAGTCTTTAGGAATAAAATATCCCTGCGGCAGATCAATTCCTTAATTCAACTCTGTTGAAATTAATCAATAGTTAATACTCAAATCAGCAATCATATTTTATTTTAGAGCGCAAGATACAACAGTCCCAGCTCAGATACGATCATGGTAGTTTTCGAGCAAGGTAAACAGATAATAATAGTAACGTATATGCGGGTTTTTCTTCACTTTAGCTAACAATTCTTTATCAGAAATAACCCGTAATTGCTGTACCGCTCTCCGCTTAGCCAAGGTTCTTTGCAGATGGACAATATTCCACCACAACCCACGATAAATTGCCGTAAAATGGCCGACTTTCCCCTGTACTAGCCACGCCAAAGAAAGCGTTATTACGCCCACCATATAGGTGGGTACAATAGTCAGAAGCGACAGCGCTTCAAAATTTTTCAGATAACTACACAATTTATTTTTAAAATTATGAAATTGAATGTAGTCATTGGCAAACACATCGGCCGTGCTACCAAGGGCGTGGTAAACCGTTGCGTCTGGCCAATACCAACACTCAAAACCACTGAGCCATATGCGATGGCATAAATCAGTTTCTTCGTAATAGCACCAAAAATCGTCATCAAACAATCCTACTTTATCAATTACTTCTCGTTTGATTAACATAGCTGCGCCTTTGTTAGAGAAAAACGGCTTGGCTGTATTATATTTCTTCAAATCAGCGTTTTTGCGATAGCCATAGTTGTAGACAAAGGTCGAGCTGGTCCAATACGACCCACAGGTATCGAGTTTATGATGATCATCCATTAATACCAACTTAGCCTGGGCTGAGCCCAAATTAGGCACCTCTTCAAATGCCTTCACAAAATTGGCCAAACAATCGCGGGGCATGGCAGTATCGTTATTCAACAGTAAAATGTATTCACCTGAGGCGTGCTTAAGTCCCAAATTATTGCCTCCGGCAAATCCTAGGTTGGTTTCGCTCAAAACACACTGCACTGCAGGATAGTGTGTTTTTGTATACTCCACACTGTTATCGCTCGAACCGTTGTCCACCATAATAATCTCTACGTTCTGGTAGGTTTGAGCGATCAATGAATCAAAACAGTCTTTGAGCCACTTTTGACCGTTCCAGTTCACAATAATGACCGATATAAGCCCCGTTTTGTGTTCTGTAGTACGTTTTTGCATACTTCCTAGCATACCAGTTTGAGCTCAGAAATTACAGGTTATTATTGACAGAATGGCATTTTTCATGTATTATTGTGCCAGCATCATGCTGATGCTCAGTGGCCACGGTGGTCACTAGATCTCCCAGGGAGGGTAAAAGAACATTGAAAAGTAAAGGTATCGCCTGGTGCACTGCCACGTTTTACAAAAACCCGACAGAAGGCCTCGATTCGGTTCGGTTCGCTGAGACCTGCAAGACTGTCCAGAATGCAGTCAACCTCGGAACACCGATCTACGTGGTCGACGAGTCTCCTGAGAGCAATGGCGTCTCAGCTAGGCTGAGCGAGCTAGGAGCTACGGTGCTTACTCCGGACCAACCTGGAATGGGGCCATGCCGCGCCCAGGCAGTCGAAACAGCTATGAAGGCTGGCTGCTGCCCATTCTGGACCGAGCCCGAGAAGGCTACTTTGATCACAGACCGTAATGTTCCATTAATGCACGATCTCTTGGATGCGTCGGGCCGTGGCACCGGAGTTGTCGTGCCTCACCGAACCAGTGTAAGCATGGATAGTTACCCATTGTTCCAGGCCTACTCGGAAGAACAGGGTAATCGCGAATTATGTCTGCTAACCAACTTTTGGGTCGATTGGTACATTGGTCCCCGCTTGATGAACCTCCAGTGCGCTGAATATTTCATCCAGCATCATCGGCGAACTCCAGACCCTAAGTGGGCCGCCCTCATGACATTTCTCGTCGAGGTCGAGCAATCGTCGTGGTGGCACGTTACTCCAGTTGTCGCGCCTGATTATCGATATTCTGCAGCCCAAAAAGCGGCAGAGACCGACAACGAAGAGATGCTTGAGCATAGGCGGAAGCAACGAGACACTATTCACTTGGCCGTAATGGCCGAATGCGCCCGGCTGGATCGGAAATCCCTTGAAGGATATGCTGCCACCTAAACCATGGCACTGACAAGCCGGAGTCAATTTGACTCCGGCTTGGAACGTATTTAGAACATTTTCATTGATCGAAATGCTTTATCAAACAAATCATCCCATTTATATTCATTGGCCAAGGCAAGAGCATTATTATGATACTGTTGCCATTTTTTTTGATCTTTTAGTAGCTCTACGATGGCACTGACCAGTTGTTTTTGATCAAAATCTATGGCCACCCCAGCTTTTCGTTTATCAATCACTTTTGCAAATTGCGGCACCTTGGTAATGACAATGGGTATCCCCAATGCTAAATATGATTTTGGCTTGCCTGGGTCTGTGTAGCGAGTGTAGTTACCAGGCGTGTCTTCATAGGGTGCTACTGCCACTTGAGCCAAGGATAGGCGCTCGTCTAGATCTCGTGAGTCTTTAACAAAACCACTAAAATAGACGCTTTCTTCTAATTTCATTTGTTTGACCTTGTGGCGCAGAGACAGAAGCAGTTCTCCCCCACCTAAAATAGCTAATTTAGCCTGCGGGATCTGTTTGACCACACTTGGAAACGCATCTATTAAAAACTCTACCCCTTGGCCCGCCCGTAGGTGTCCCATGTAGGCAATTTCGTAGGGATGGCGCTTTACAGCGGGCTTTGGCTTAATGTTCAGATTTACCCCAATCGGTACGGTCAGCTGCTTAGCTTGATATTGTGGCGAGATACCTTTTTTCTCCCGCTCATCAACCATCACCGAGGCCAAATTCCATACCCAATTGGCTCGTTTGACACACTGTGTGTCTATCCAATGATATATAGAGTTCATTAGATTATTCGAAAAACGCTCTGGGTTATAGTCAATGGTATAATAAACCACCACCTCGGTGCGATGGAAAAAGCGCAGAATTAACCCCACAAACGCATTTACATTATCAATGCCAATAAATACATCCGTTTTGCCCGCCCGAAACCCCCACCATAGGGCTAATACAAAATCACGACCATATAAATACCAATCCCGCCGAATGAACGGCTTCTTCTCTAGCTCAAAACGCTTCTGTTTGCCCTCGTACTGGCGCAGGAACGATTTTTCAATACGACTATAGGAAAAGGGCAGGCCTATTATTGTAAGCTTCCTCACGCGGCTACGGAGGTATTCCTCTAGGTCAACAATTGGTGGCCCAAGGGCGTATATATGGCTAACTACCACAACCCGTTTATTGGCCAAACTCATGCTGGTAGTACTCAATGGTTTTCTGCAAGCCTTCTCTTAGGGCACATTGCGGTTTAAACCCAACCTTGCTGCTTAGTTTAACCGTGTCGCAGTTGCGCCGTGGTTGACCATCTGGCTTGGTGGTATCGTACTCTATTTCTACCTGCTTGCCCGAGAGCTCCACAATAAGCGCCACCAAATCTTTGATGGTAATTTCTTCATCGGTGCCTAAGTTAATCGGGTCATTTTCGGCATATTTTTCAGTGATTTCAATTAACCCACGGGCAAAATCTTCAACATACAAGAATGATCTAGTTGGTCTCCCAGTACCCCAGACAGTTAGTGGATTCTCGCCATCAAAGATGCGTTTAATAATGGCGGCAATGACATGGCCGTTTTTGACATCAAAATGATCTCTAGGGCCATAGCAGTTGTACGGGCGAGCAATAGCAGTTTTTAAGCCATACTCACGCTTGTACGCATCGGCTTGAAATTCAGCCATGCGCTTAGCCCAGCCATACCCGTCATTCGTTGGCTCAGGCAAATCTTTAAACCCTTCTTCTTCTGGGGTGGGGATAGTACATTCTCTAGGATACACACAGGCCGAGCTGACAACCAGCATGCGCTCAACCTCGTTCTTCACGGCTGAGTCCAACATGTTAGAAGAAATAAATATATTATCACGGAACATGGTGCCGGGGTGAAGGCGATTGTACTCAATTCCTCCTACCCGCGCTGCCAAATTCATAATAATTTGTTGCCCCTTACCTGCTGCAATGGCAGCCTTAGAATCGGTCAAATCTGCGGTGATAATGCTGATTTTATTTCCAAGATGCTGCACATTTTTTGACTCTTTTGGCGACAACGTCGTAATAGTAACGCTAGCACCCAAATCTACCAGTTGCTCGGTCACAAAACTGCCTACAAACCCAGCACCACCGGTGACTAATACTTTTTTATTATCCCAAAAGCCACTCATGTTAATCTACTTTCATTTGATCTGCCAAATCAGCCTCGGTCATAATTTTGGTCAGCTCTTTAAAGGTTACTTTGGGCTTCCATCCCAAGATCTTCTTAGCTTTAGAATAGTCACCGATCAGTAGGTCGACTTCAGCCGGGCGGAAATACCGTGGATCAATTTCTACAATTGTCTTGCCGGTTTTCTTATCTACCCCTTTTTCGTTTTGTCCTTCGCCCTGCCACACAATATCCATATTGAGTAATTTTGTGGACTCTTCGACAAACTCTCGCACAGAGTGGGTCTCGTTGGTAGCCAATACGTAATCATCTGGCTCTTTGTGCTGCAGTATCATCCACATCCCTTCGACATAATCTTTGGCGTAGCCCCAATCACGTTTTGAATCTAAATTACCCAAGTACAGCACTTTTTGTTTGCCTAATTTGATGCGGGCCAGTCCTTGGGTAATTTTACGGGTAACAAATGTTTCACCGCGCCTTGGTGACTCGTGATTGAATAAAATACCGTTGCAGGCAAACATGTCATAACTCTCACGATAGTTTATCGTAATCCAATAAGCGTACACTTTAGCCACCGCGTAGGGAGAACGTGGATAAAATGGGGTTTTTTCGGTTTGGGGAATCTGCTGTACCTTACCGTACATTTCAGAAGAGCTGGCTTGATAAAATTTAGCCTTGATCTGGGTGTCTTTAATGGCGTCCAAAATGCGGAGTGTCCCAAGGCCAGTTACATCACCGGTATATTCTGGGCTATCAAAACTAACGCGCACATGACTCTGGGCTCCTAGGTGGTATATTTCATCTGGTTTAATCTTTTCTAACAATCGCGAGAGATTGCTACTATCAGAAAGATCACCATAATGAAGCAATAATCGTAGTTTTCGTTCATGTGGATCTTGGAAAATGTGATCAATTCGGCCGGTGTTAAATGAGCTAGAGCGACGAATAATACCATGTACCTCGTATCCTTTGTCTAGCAATAATTCAGCCAAATATGATCCATCTTGACCAGTAATACCAGTAATTAAGGCTTTTTTGTGCGACATCGGTATTCCTTCTCTATTATTGTAACAGACTGACTAACAGCTGCATCTCGCTCTCAGTTAATTCTGGGTTATTGCCAAAATAAAATCCTTGATGATGAATTAACCGGGCCTGAGAACAGACTTGATCTTTTGCAACATATTTCTTATAAAACGGCTGTTCGGTCATGTCCCCGGCAATCACCGGCCGAATTTCAACAGCCTGCTCCTCAAAAATGCGGCGATACTTCTCATAACTTTCGCTCGTTTTGCATATTATGGGCATGGCAAAATTGGATACGGTGTCCATGTGATCAAGCTTGAAAGAATATAGTGTATCATTTTTTTGCACAGCAGTGTGCAGGGTGGAGAAATGCTCGGCCCGTTTTTGTACCACCTCATCCCAGTAGGGTAAAATAACCGTGCCTAAAAATCCTTGAATTTCGGTTGGACGGACGTTATATGCTAGATCGTAAAAGGTGTATTTGGCATAAAAATCGTCTTTGACCTGGTTCTCTTGCCTGAGCTTGGTCAGTAAGTGTTTTGGCAGATTACGATCCCATCCGTGAGCTCGGACCATCAGTAGCATACTGTAGAGCTCCTCGTCATCAGTACATACCATACCGCCTTCAATAGCCGAGAGGTGGTGTCCGACGTACAAAGAGAACGTTGAAGCAAGCCCGAAATTACCGAGCAGTGTTCCATCTACTTTTGAGCCCAGTGACTCACAATTATCCTCAATAAATAATACATTATGATCTGCACACAGCTCTTTAACACGCTGGATATCGTCACTAAAACCAAGCACATTAGTTAAAAACAACCCATCCAGATTGTTAATTGACTGTGCCAGTATCTCGGGCGAGACATTTAATGTATCTAGCTCACAATCAAGAGCCACTGGGGTAAGACCGAGTTGAATAATCGGCATGATGTTGGTGGCCCAGGTCAGCGCCGAGAATCCAACTCGATCTCCTTTTTTGAGCTTCCCAATATTGAGCAACGCTTGGATGAGAACCAGATTAGCGCTGCTTCCACTGTTAACCATCACCGCATATTTGCGTTGTTGTTTTTGTGCAAACTGAGTTTCAAATTGCTTAACTTGTTCTCCCATACTGAAGACCAGAGCACGCTGAATAAAGTCAGTTAAGCGTTGTTTCGTTTCTGATTCATGGGGAAATGACGATTTGATTAATTTTATCATACTGTCTACGTTCGTAATTTTGCGGTAACGAAGCCAAAACCAGCCGCTGCAAATTCAGCGGTTTTCATGAAGAGCATTCCGACACCGACACCAGGGTTCTTCAGCAATCTTACCGGATCTCGTAGAAACAGTAAATATCGTTGTAGCATTGACGATTGCTTTTTAAACTTGCTTTGGTTGGCCGGAACAGACCGATAGCGATTCATCTTGCCGGCATAATAAAATTTCTTTTTGATGGTTTTCCATAGATTAATACGTTGTTCATTATGCAAAAAATGGGCTGTGATGCGCCCAATCGCCGTGGCTCCATACTCAAGCTCAATTCGCTGAGGGAGATCGTAGTCCTCAGTTCCGGTGTTTTTTTCGTCATACCCGCGCATCTGCTCAAAGGTGTGTCGATCGAAGAAGCGGGCTGCTTCCATCCAATCTACTCCTTCGTAAAATGAGCGCTCAAGTTTTTTACACTGGGCCCAGAATCCTTGGCCAAACGACTCTTCCGGAATAACAACGGCTTTGAGATCAGTATTTGCGTTCATTACCTGCACACATTGCATCACTACCTCTGGAGTAAACACCATATCGCTATCAGGAATAATGACGTAATTGCCTTTGGCGTGTTTAAAACCAAAGTTCCGCTGAGCTGAGCGTTCTGGGCCTTGATTAAGCACCAAATCAGCATACCGTTTGGCTATGTGCACCGTATTATCGGTAGAATTATTATCTACCACTATCAATTCGATCGCTTTATACGTCTGTTCTCGTACTGATTTTAAGCACGCTTCAAGATAGGAGGCGCTGTTGTAGGTCGGTACAATAACAGACACCACTGGCTCTCTCATGCTGCACCTTTACCTGACAAGCGGTTAAGATCAGCATCAACCATCATCCGTACCAGGTCTTCAAACTGCACTTTGGGTTCCCACCCGAGCTTTTTTTTGGCTTTGTCAGATTTGCCGTGGAGTGCGTAGAGCTCGGTAGGGCGCCTAAATTGTGGATCAACCACCACATACTTTTTCCAGTTTGGTATATCTACATGCTTAAAGGCACAATCTAGAAAATCGCCAATTGAGTGTGTACTACCAGTCGAAAGAATGTAGTCATCTGGAGTATCTTGCTGCAACATTAACCACATTGCCTCCACATAGTCACCAGCAAAGCCCCAATCACGTTTACTCTCAAGGTTACCGAGGCGTATCTCACGCGCAAGGCCAAGCTTAATACGGGCTACTCCATCACTAATTTTACGCGTAACAAACTGAATTCCTCGAATCGGAGACTCGTGATTAAATAAAATACCGTTACAACAGAACATGTGGTAACTCTCACGAAAATTGATAGTCATCCAATACGCGTAGAGCTTGGTTATGGCATAGGGGCTTTTGGGATGAAAGGGCGAATTTTCGGTTTGATGCCCTTCTGTATCACTGTCACCAAACATCTCACTGGTACTTGCTTGATAAAATTTAGCTGAAGGTACATGTGTTTTTAATGCCCCAAGTAAATTGAGAACACCCAGTGCGTTTACTTCGGTGGTCACTTTGGCCTGTTCCCAGGAACTTCCGACAAACGATTGTGCTGCAAAGTTATATACTTCACTAGGGTTGGCATGTTTGACTGCATCAATGAGAGACTGCTCATTGGTCATGTCCCCTTCGATATAATGAACTTTGGACCTCACCTTCAGATAATCGTTATTAGAATAGTCGCTTGCCTGTAAGTTGTTCACTAACCCATAGACGGTATACTCTTTATTTAATAGCAATTCGGCCAAATACGAGCCATCCTGACCGAGTACTCCAGTAATAAGGGCTGTTTTGGGCATATCTAACTTCCTACTGTTTTATGTATAACGGCTAATACATCTTGATATGAGGTTTCAAATGTCAATTCTTTGCTCCATTTCCAGGCATTCTGTCTGAGAACACTATATTTGGCCTGGTCTTTTAAGACATCTACCACACAAGTGGCTAATTCAGTCGGGGTGTTTTTGGTACAAATTAAACCAGTTTTGTTATGACGTACACTGTCTCTTAGCCCATCTACATTGTATACCACCGCGACCGTTCCTTGGCTATTGGCCTCTGTTACAATCAATCCCCACCCTTCCTTGACTGAGGTCACACAAATGACATGGCTTTTTTGCATCAGCTCAATCTTTTTTTCCTTACTCACCTTTCCGAGGTAATGAATATCCTTATGGAAGGGACTTGTGGCGATTAAATCCATCACTTTGGTGACATAACGGCCACTTCCTGCACCAGCTATGATTAGCTGAAGTTTTGGCAGATCTTTTTTGGCCAGCTCAAATGCTTCAATCTGATGATGCGGTCGCTTCATGTTGCGAATTGCCCCGAGCGAAAGCATTGTTGGCTGATCATATTTAGTTATTGTGCTCAGGTCCGAAACTGGTTTAGTCTCAATACCTACCCGAAACACTGTGGTATTGTGCCGCTTAAAACCATAGTGGACAAGATCATCTTTGGTGCTCTGTGATTCAGTCAACACCGGCCTTTTTTGCCAAGCCATATAGCGTAAATACACTGGTTCAGCCACGTATCCAACCAGGCTTAAGGGAAATACCATTTGGTAAAACCAGATTTGACGACACAGTTGATAAAACAAATAGATGCTCGGGGTGCGCTTAGTATAGAGCGCTGTCAAAAAGGGTACCGTGTTTACTTCTTCAATCACCAGATCAACATTGTCAGACAAATAGCGCTTAAAATACTGCCCTGCTTTCAGGTACACCGTGTAGCGACCTCCTACTCTAACTACTGTATATCCATTGACCTGCTCCTTTTCCGCTCCTCCAGCAAACCCAGCTACTACCAAGGTGACGGCGTGGCCATCACGGGCAAGGCGGGCTGCAATCTGTTCGTTTAGAACCTCGGCTCCACCGGCGTGAGGATGACGCAAATCTTTCCAGGTAAACCATACGATCTTCATATAAACCAACTTATGATTTATTTACTATTGGTCTGCCCACTGAAATGTAGGTAATACCAAGATCACGCATGTGTGATGGGGTGTAAACATTGCGGCTATCAAAGACAAGTGGGGTTTTCATTAATTTGGCCGCTTTTTGCATATCTGCCTGCTTAAAATGATCCCATTCAGTCAAAATAATTAAGGCATCTGCATCTCGACATACTTCATATAAATCAGACATAGCGTGGGTTCCTTTAAGCTCAGGTACCGCGGCAATATCGACAATTGGATCAAAGGCATGTACTGATGCACCCATTTGAAGCAGAGCTGGGATGATGTGCAATGATGGCGCTTCACGCACATCATCAGTTTCTGGTTTAAATGAAACCCCCCATACGGCAATCTTTGGCTTTTTAACCGCGTTTAAATGCTTTTTGATCTTGCTCACAAATCGTGTTCGTTGTTCAGTGTTTACCTTCTCTACATGTTTAAGGATATCAAACGATATGCCTTGGTCAGCCGCGATTGAGATCAATGCACGCACATCTTTCGGAAAACAGGAACCACCATATCCAAGACCAGCATGCAAGAACGCTTTCTTACCAATTCGCTGATCTAGGCGCATCCCTTCAGCTACTTCTGCGACATCTGCCCCAACTGCTTCAGCCACTTGGGCCACAGAATTGATAAATGAGATTTGGGTGGCTAAATAAGCATTTGAAGCATATTTAATTAACTCAGCTGTTTCCAAACTGGTTGTAACAATGGGGCTCTTAAGAGAGCTGTATAGTTCCGTTACCTTATCGAGTGCTTTCTGGTCATCTCCGCCTATCACAATACGATCGGGATGAAAAAAATCATCTACTGCGCTGCCTTCACGCAAAAACTCTGGATTTGAAATCACCGGACAGGGGCTTTTACTGAACTGTTGAATGGTTTCTCGAATCAAGCGATTGGTCCCAATCGGAACAGTGCTTTTTGTTACTACCACAATAGGATGGGTTAGATGCTGACCAATCTGCTCAGCCACGGACATAACATGCACCAGGTTAGCTCGCCCTTGTTCATCGGAAGGGGTCCCAACTGCAATAAATACTATTTCGGCTTGATCAAGATGAGCACCTAGATCAGTGTCAAATTTGAGATGCTTATTGTGTTGATTTTTATGCAGTAGCTCGTCTAGACCAGGTTCATAAATTGGGCTTTTACCAGCACGGAGAAGGTCAACCTTGGCTTGATCTATATCGATGCAGACCACAAAGTGCCCAAGCTCAGCTAAACCGACACCTTGAATTAGACCAACATACCCTGTTCCAACAACTACAACGTTCATGTACGGAAGTTCCTTTTTTTGAGGCCTGATGTGTAAAACGCGTGATATGAAATAAATAGTCCAAAGCGTTGGGCTATCGTACTATTAATAGCCGATTTGACGAAACCAGTAAATAGTTTTCTGCAGTCCTTCTTCTAACTCAATCTTAGGCTCCCATCCCAGTTTTTGCTTGGCTCGCGAAATATCAGGACGACGTTGCTTTGGGTCTGAGAGAGCAGCAGGGATAGAAACAAGCTTAGAATGTGAGCCGGTCAATTTGATCACCAAGTGAGCCAAATCAGTGACACTAAACTCATGAGGGTTACCGATGTTGATCGGTCCTTCCTCATCTGAATGAATCATCTTCATCATCCCGTCAATTTGATCGTCGACGTAGCAAAATGACCGCGTTTGCAACCCAGTACCTTGTACGGTAATATCTTCATTTTTGAGCGCTTGACGAATAAAGGTTGATACCACTCGCCCATCATCTGGCTGCATATAGGGACCATAGGTATTGAAGATACGGATCATTCCGGTATTTAAATTGTAGGTATGGCGATAGGCAAAAATCAGAGCTTCAGCATAACGCTTGGCTTCGTCATAGCAGGATCGCAAGCAATACGGGTTAACATTGCCAAAGTAGCTTTCTGGTTGCGGATGAATGTGTGGGTCACCATACACTTCACTGGTAGAGGTGTGAAAAAATCGAGCCCCTTTCTCTTTGGCTAGCTCAAGCATATGCTTAGTCCCTACTGAATTTGTTTCTAGGGTTTGAATTGGAATTTGAAAATAACTAATTGGAGATGCCGGTGAAGCCAGATTACACACATAGTCAACTAGCCCTTCAACGTGCACCGACGTGCGGATATCATGCTTACTGAATAGTAAGTTAGGATGATCTTTTACTTCATCTAAATTATGCAGTGACCCGGTGACCAAACTATCGAACACAGTCACTTTGTGTCCTTGACCAAGCAATCTTTTGGTTACATGTGATCCTAAAAAACCAGCGCCCCCTGAAATTACATACTGTTTCATGAAAGAGTACCTTTATGCGTGCTGTTTTAACTTGCGAGTACTGTGCGCCATCTCTTTTTGATGTATGGCATTTTTCTGCTCATGATATCGCTGTGGACGATGATAGTATTGCAAAATATATAGGCGATAAAAAATGGCGGCGGTGTCTTGAAGCATTTTGCGAATGGTCTTCCAGTTAATACCAGAGGTGGCCCCGTTAAACTGGAGGTGCACTGGGGCCTCAAATATGCGGCGGAATCCCAAGGTCTTGGCTACTACCAACATCTCTAAATCGAAAGCGTACTGCTTCACTACTAACCGCGGGAAAATCTTTTCTGCTACAGTGCGCTTTATGACCTTCAATCCAGTTTGGGTGTCGCTGACATGCAACCCAAACAGCAGGTTCACCGTGCGATGGTAGATCCAGCTAAAAACACGCCTTCGAAACGGATAATTGACCACAGAAGCGGGATGTCGCTTACTCCCAATCACAATGTCTGCATCAAACACCTCAAGGAGCTTAACGAATCGATCAATATGGCTAGGATCAAAATCGCCTCCGGCGTCGTAGAAGGTGATTACATCGCCCTTAGCATGACGAATACCATATTTAATGGCATACCCTTTCCCGTGATTTTTGGCATACGACAATACTCTGATATGCGCGTTGTGCACTGCTTCAGCTTTTTTAACGGTGAGATCGGTGCAACCATCTGCAATAACCAAGATTTCGAATGGGTAGACCGAGTTGTTTAACGAATGCACCAAAAGCGATAACGTTTTACCGATCACTTTTTCTTCGTTATAAGCTGGGATAATAATAGATAACGATAGCGGTTTCTGAGTCATGTAATTAACCGAATTGTGGCTATATAATATATATCGAGTCCGGTGTGCGTTGGATCCACTTCACTTACCCTCAAATATACGAATTGACATTAGCTCGTACTATGTCAGAACTGTTACAACTCGCCTATTCTTCAGGCGCATCATACCAAAAGTGGCCCATTTTGACTAATGACTACTCAGCTCCACGGAGCAACAGCCGCCACATTCCTTCTTCAAAGCGGAGCAGCTGCGTAATTTGTCGTCGTTTGGTGACTATGTACCATAGTACCCCCGAAGCAGAAAGGAGGCTAAAGCTAAATAGATCAACCGTCACAATATGAGCCAAATCACTATTAAATTGTTTCAAAAGCACAATGTGGACGACGGCAATACCAATGAGCATCAATGAATACCACCGCTCCTTCAAGCACAAAAAATAATTTACGTACAAATTACCGATGGTAAATACCACCATAGCAATACCCATTTTAGCCAGGAGCGGACTCGCCCCAATGTATGACGATCCAAATAACACTTTTACCACGGTATTTGGAAATAGTACAAACACCCCTAATATGCCGACTGAGATGGTGATACTTAAGACTAGTGCTTTCACCAGCAAATGTACGTGTTTGCTTCCACGATCAAAATTGTTGCTAATAAGCGGGAACACTGCTCCGACAATTGGGCTAGTACTAAAAAAAATCACTTGAGCCATTTTAGCCAACGCAGCCATATGTCCGGTGGCTTCGGCGCTCAACGATGCTTTGGCAGTAATAACATCCCCATTCATAAGAACGGCCAGAGCTGCCAGAGATACCACCGTATTCCAGATGTATGAATATGACGGGGTAGCCACCACCTCAGTAGCTGCCTGTGTTTTTTTCCAGGCCGGTTTCCATACATAGAACCATGCCATACTCATTCCCAAACCAAAAAAGATTAGGATGGCTTCTACTTTATTTGACCCAATGAATCCAGATGTGTGTAACAATAGAGCTAATAGCAGTACTCCGCCCAGTTTAAGCACCACCTCGCTGGCCATATTGATGGTGACGCGACTGTATTGTTGCATTCCCTGAATGAATCCGCGCTCAATACTCAGCGCTATGGCCAGTAAAGTCAGGATGATAATAAATACAATATGCACTGGGCTTAATGATAGTTTGTGAATCAAAAAAGGCGATATAGCCAGTACCACCACCGCAGTGCCCAAGAATATCCAGCGCATCACCGCAAAAAAAGCCTGCCTGGTGTGCCAAGCAGAAGCCCAGCCATCTGGAGCAAATTGAGCCACACTTCGCATCGCTAGAATATTTCCAGCACTGCCAAAGATGCCAGATATTACCACAATTGATAAAATCGCTGCAAATGTGCCGTATGCACTTGGCCCCAAAAAACGCGCTGTTATGAGGGCAAACAGATAGTTCCCACCGTTCACTACCAGTGCCCCAAACAACATAATGGCGCTGGCTCGCCATAAAGTAACGGGTTGCGCTTGTTTTAGCATGGGTTCACTATATCTGGTTTCAATTAGCTCCCACAAGAGCATTCTTTAGGCCGTGAATCAAAAACTCTATCTACTCCGAATCCCCTCTCCTGAGGGTGAGGGCAGAAAAAAAATCTCGCTTGATTCGGTATTCGGTATATGGGATTGCTCATTCCACTCGATCGGATTCACGGTCTTTACATAGCTCATCTGCCAGTGACACAATACCATTATCACATACTGTAGTTTATCCTGCTCTTGAACAATGGAGGATCTATTATGCGCTGGCCAGTATTGGTGGCTTTGTCCACCCTGTCGGTTGTATCAGGATGTGGTGGCGGAAAAGGAAGCTCCGCTCCAGATTCTCGTCTCTCTGCTTCGGTTACCAAAGGGTCTGCCTTGCTGCTCCACGATCCTACAACAGATGTAACCATCGCATCAGACAAT
>OBEQ011676083.1_pt1 | contig 34520 bp, 30 predicted proteins | sample 1670901 | NCBI WGS metagenome assembly OBEQ01 (sample SAMEA104232315, study PRJEB22302) | groundwater metagenome | biome: forest; feature: aquifer; material: groundwater | place: USA | collected 2011-08-07 | depth 5.4 m | reverse complement strand
CGGCATAAAGGAAAGCGTGAAACTCGGGCTGTTGGATAAAAGAATGCTCGGCTTCGATTTGGAAAAACTGTCGAAAGGGTTGAAGCTGGACAGGGATTTGATTTTCGGGTATTTGGGGATACAAACGCTTTACGAACGTTATTTCCTCAAGACTGAGCAGGGAAGGCGCATCGAACTGCCGCAGGCGTTTTGGATGAGGGTTGCGATGGGCCTCGCAATAGAAGAAAAGAACAAGAACGAAAAGGCAATGGAATTCTACGATTTGCTTTCTTCAATGCGCTTCGTTTCTTCCACCCCTACGCTCTTCCACTCCGGAACAATGCACCCCCAATTGAGCTCTTGTTATCTAACAACCGTAATGGACGATCTTACGCATATATTCAAGTGTATCGGAGACAACGCGCAGCTTTCGAAATGGTCGGGCGGTTTGGGCAACGACTGGAGCAACATTCGCGCTACTGGCTCGTGGATCAAAAGCACTAATGTCGAAAGCCAAGGCGTCATTCCATTCCTGAAAATCGCGAACGACGTTACTGTCGCGATAAACCGCAGCGGAAAAAGGAGGGGAGCGACGTGTGCGTACTTGGAGACGTGGCACTTGGACATAGAAGATTTCCTAGATTTGCGGAGGAATACCGGCGATGAGCGTAGGCGTACGCACGACATGAATACTGCGAATTGGATTCCCGACTTGTTCATGAAGAGGTTGATGGAAGACGGGACTTGGACGCTGTTCTCGCCTGAAGAAGTTCCTGAATTGCATCACACTTACGGCAAGAAGTTCGAAAAACTCTATTCGGAATACGAGGAAAAGGCGCGAAACGGGAAAATAAAGAAGCACAAGGTAGTTTCCGCCTCAAAGCTCTGGAGGAAAATGTTGGGGATGCTTTTTGAAACTGGGCATCCGTGGATCACTTTCAAAGACGTGTGCAACATCCGCTCGCCCCAAGACCACGCGGGCGTGGTGCACTCTTCCAATTTGTGCACTGAAATAACGCTCAACACTTCGGAGGAGGAAACGGCGGTATGCAATTTGGGTTCGATAAACCTGGAAAGGCACGTTTTTGGCGGAAAGCTCGACTACGAGCTTCTCGGGAAAACGGTAAAAACGGCAATACGCATGCTGGACAATGTCATAGACATCAACTACTATCCGACGATAGAAGCGAAGACTTCCAACCTCCGCCATCGTCCTGTTGGTTTGGGCATAATGGGGGTTGCGGACATGTTTTTCATGATGGACTTGACTTTCGACTCCGATGCTGCAATCCAAGCGTCGGACAAAGCCTTGGAATTCATTTCTTACAACGCGATTCTTGCATCCTCCGAGCTTGCAAAAGAGCGGGGCGCTTACGAATCCTACAAAGGCTCGAAGTGGGATAGGGGGATATTCCCCATAGACACGCTCGATTTGCTCGAGGAAGAACGGGGAGTGAAAATCCCTTACGCCCGGAACGAAAGCATGGACTGGACTCCGGTGAGAGAGCACGTCAAACGCCATGGAATGCGCAACTCAAATACAATGGCCATCGCACCGACCGCAACCATCTCGAACATCGCAGGCTGCTTCCCCACTAACGAGCCGATTTTCAAGAACATTTACGTGAAAGCAAACATAAGCGGCGAATTCACCATCGTCAACGCATACCTCATCGAAGACTTGAAGAAGCTCAACTTGTGGAACAGGGAAATGCTCGAGCAGCTGAAGTATTACGATGGCTCGCTGCAATTGATAGCGAGCGTTCCGCAAAAGCTCAAGGAAAAATACAAGGAAGCGTTTGAAATCGAGCCCGAGTGGCTCATCCGCCACGCTGCCGCGCGAGGAAAGTGGATTGACCAAAGCCAGTCGCTCAACATATTCTACCATGGAACTTCCGGAAAGAGGCTGAGCGAAATTTATTTACACGCGTGGAAAATGGGGTTGAAGACAACGTACTACCTTCGCACCATGGCTGCGAGCCAAATCGAGAAATCGACTCTCGACGCGGGCAAATTCGGCTTCACGCAAAAGCGCGAGTACAAGGCGATAGAAGCTACGCTTACAGCACCAACGCCGCCGGTTTTGGAGCCTGTAACAGCGAGAGTAACTACCACAGCATCTTCACCGGTTTTGGTGCAAGCACCTTCATTGGCTGAACAAGCGTCGGCGCAGCAGCCTAAAGTTTGCTTGATAAACGACCCCGACTGCGAAGCGTGCCAGTAAGGTGTGAAAAATGGCGATAATCAACGATTCCAAGACCGACCCGAACAAAATCCTGCCGATGACTTACTTGTGGGCGAGAAAGCACTACAAAGATGGAGTAGCGAACAATTGGACTCCTGAGGAAGTGTCGATGCAGAAGGACGTGGAGCAATGGAAATCACCCACCGTACTGTCCGAAAGCGAAAAGAAATTGATTTTGTGGAATTTGGGATTCTTTTCCACCGCGGAATCGCTTACGGCGAACAACATCGTGCTCGCAGTATATCGCCATGTTACGAATCCCGAATGCAGGCAATATTTGCTTCGCCAGGGCTACGAGGAAGCAATACACACGGACACTTTCATCTATTGCTGCGACACCTTGGGGTTGGACCCGGATTACATTTTCAACATGTACAAAACCGTCCCTTCAATAAAGGAAAAAGACGACTTCGTGGTTGAATTAACAAAAAACGTTTTCGACCCGAACTTCAGCACTGAAGGAGTGGAAAACACCCAGCGGTTCATCCACGACCTGGTCGGATTTTACGTGATAATGGAAGGCATTTTCTTTTATGCAGGGTTTGCCATGATGCTTGCTTTGAAAAGGCAGAACAAAATGATAGGAATCGGAGAACAATTCGAGTACATAATGCGCGACGAGAGTTTGCATCTTGCTTTCGGCTGTGACCTCACAAATACAATCCGCCAGCAAAATCCTGACGCTTGGACTCCTGAATTCCAGCAGAACCTGGTTGATTTGATCAAGAAGGGCGTTGAATTGGAAAAGACTTACGCGCGCGACGCTTGCCCTGAAGGCGTTTTGGGGATAAATGCCGAGCAGTTCGTGCATTACGTCGAGTATATTGCGGATAGAAGGCTTGAGCGCATTGGGTTGCCCAAGCAGTACAACCGCGAAAATCCTTTTCCGTGGATGAGCCAATCCACAGATTTGACGAAAGAAAAGAACTTTTTTGAAACGCGCGTGACGGAGTACCAAACGGCTGGAAACCTGAAGTGGGAGTGAAATGGAAAAACGAGAGCTTGTAATAGTAGCCGTTATTGTTGGATTGGTTGTAGGCGGAACAGCTCTTTTGGTAGTACTGTGGATTCTTACCGAAAATCCTTCTTTCATGGCGCTATTCAAATGAAATTAAACAATAACTTAAAAACTCGATGCGGGCATTAAGTACGAAAAAAGGGGGTTTGTTTTTGTCTACCTTCGACAATGCGCTGAAGCAATTGCAAAACGCGTTTGAAATCTCCGGGGTTTCTCAAGAAACGCGCTTGCACCTGTCTAACCCCCAACGCATTCTGCAAGTTACCTTTCCCGTTAAAATGGACGACGGGAAAGAACGCATTTTTTACGGCTATAGGGTGCAGTACAACAACGCCCGCGGGCCTTTCAAGGGAGGCATTCGCTACCACCCGCGAGTGGATTTGGACGAGGTGAAAAGCCTTGCTTTTTGGATGACGATAAAATGCGCGGTTGCAAACATTCCTTACGGCGGGGGAAAGGGCGGGGTTGAGGTAGACCCGAAGCGATTAAGCAAAGGAGAACTCGAACGTTTGAGCAGGGGGTTCATGCGCTCAATCGCCGATATGGTCGGCCCAGACAAAGACATTCCCGCGCCTGACGTGAACACTAACGCGCAAATAATGGACTGGATGGAAGACGAGTATTCAAAAATCACTGGCGACAAGAGCGGAGCCGTTATAACAGGCAAAAGCGTTGCGAACGGCGGGCACGAAGGCAGGGAAGACGCGACTGCGCGCGGCGGGTTTTTCGTTTTTCAAGAGGCAGCAAAAGCGTTCGGCATTCCTTCCAACGCTACAATAGCAATCCAAGGGTTCGGAAACGCCGGTTTTTTCATGGCAAAGTTTTTGCAAGAAGCTGGGTATAAGGTTATTGCTGTGAGCGATTCGCAAGCGGCGCATTACAACCCGAACGGCGTTAACGTCCACGAAGTAAAGAAAAAGAAGGAAACCAAGTTCATTTGCGAAGGGGATGAGTGCATTACGAACGAACAGTTGTTGGAATTGCCTGTCGACGTTTTGATTCCCGCTGCGTTGGAAAACCAGATTACGGAAAAAAATGCTTCGCACATTAAAGCGAAAGTGATTCTGGAATTGGCGAACGGCCCCATAACGCCCCAAGCCGAATCGATTCTCGAAAAGAAAGGCGTTGTCGTTATTCCCGACGTTCTTGCGAATGCGGGAGGGGTTACGGGAAGCTATTTCGAGTGGAAGCAGAACAAGGAAGGCACAAAATGGCCTTTGGAAAAATACCACCAAGAGCTTGAGAAGATAATGCGCATGGAATTCAAGGCAGTACACGATTTTTCTCAAAAGCACGGCTGCATAATGCGCACTGCAGCGTATGCGTTGGCGCTGCAGAGGATAGAACAGGCGATACTTTCAACATAGAGTGTATGCTATAGCCAGAAACTAAAGTAAAGTTATGGCAAAAAGACCCTGCTGGATTGGGAATGCCGCCAAAACCAACAAAAACCATGCAGGATTGTTGCCCAAACCAAAAAATACGGCTGCCTTAAGCGCAGCATCTTTTTTCAGGATTTTTTTAAACACAAAGTGATAGCTTAAAGCGGCCATGCCGACTAGAGCAAACGTCGCGAAAAGTAAGACAGACACAAGAAAATTTTCGGGATATGGTAGGAGGGATGAAGCCACTAAGCCAGCAATAAATAGGGAAGCGACATCTACGACTAGCCCCAACAGTGTAACTATGGCCAAGTTCACGAGCATTTCTTGTTTCTGTTTCATCACTTTGCCGAAACAGCCAAAAACTTTCGTGATAATTATTACAAAAGCCCCGTTTACGATGAAATTGAAAATGTAAATTAGGACTAGAAAGATCGGACTAAAGAAAGGAAATCCTAAATCAAAAATGAAAAGTGCGGGCTTAAACACGCAACTAGCACTAATTCGCCGTTTTTATATGTTTTGAAAAACTCGGGGTCATTTTAGTCTCTTGCTCAGCTCAAACCTCAAAGCGTTTCCTGCAAACAACGCCGCGTACAAAAACAATCCGAAGTTTAGAGCGAGCAGCAACACCGAAACCAACGCTACGATAAAACCATACGCGATTTGCGGCTTGTGTTTGGGAGGGGAAGTGATGGGGTCGGTGAGCATTAGGAATCCGAATATTCCAGGAAGGAAGGCGAACGCCGTTCCTATGGCTTGGTTGAAAGGCATTTGCGAGTTGAAGAAAAGCGAGATGGAAAACAAAACAAAATAGGAAATGAAGAATGCAAAAGAAGCGTAAAGCCTGTCGGCCTTCCAGCACACGAGCAGCCCTGCAAGAACAACAAGCCACGGGATTCCGTACCCCCACCACGCTTCGATTGCTTGCGACGGGAACAATAATAGCGTAATGAAGAGGCCTGAGAAAGCGGGGTTGAAAACGTTCAAAAAATTAAAGCGCACAAAGTGCTTGAGGATTATGCCTATCGCAGAAGCGGGAATGGCGTAAAGCCAAGACTCGGGAGTCAAAATCAGCCCGACGAACATTCCCGTGATTGCCGCGCTTTTCGAAAAAACGATTTTTTTCGTCAAGAAAAATTTTAGGGCTATATCCACGACAAGCGCGGTTCCAACAGCAATCGCAATATGGGGAATGGTCTTCTCAAAACCAAGGGCGAAAGAGTTCGCAATCGCTATTACGATTTGAAAAGAAAGCAAAAGCGTTTTCGAATCTGGCAGGGCGATGAAGATTTTTTCCTTCAGCGCCACGCTAAGAATATCCATTTTTTCACTTAAGCCCTTCCCACAGTATTTCTTCCTTCGGGTCGATGCTCAAGCCGTCGTCGTTGATCGTGAGCGGGTGGATTTTCTTCGAGTGGTTTGTGCCGCGCATTTTGCGCACGAAAAACGCGCGGTTGGGCGGGGAGAAAAACAATTGCATGACGCCGTCGGTCAAAAACTCTTCAACCCCGAAGCGCGAAATCGCGTTCTTCCCTCCCGGGGTTTCGCACGTCAAAAGCGTTGTGCAATCCAGCTTCCGCAATTCATCGATCAAGGTGTAAATCGCGTAGCGGATTTGCCGTATGTCCTTCAGCCAAAAGGCGAATGCAGTCACGCTGTCCACGACAAGCCGTTTTGCATTCGTTGACTTTGCTTTGGCTATTATCCTTTCGACTTGCGCTTCAGGGTTGTCCAAAAGTTCTTGCGTGGGCTCGAACTTGTAAATCTTGAGTTTGTTCTCCCTTTCCAAAGAAACTAAATCCCATTTAAAGCGTTGCACGTTCCACCAGATGTTGTGCGGCCCTTCTTCCATCGTTATGTAAACGCCGGCATCGCCGTAATCCTTCGCGCCGTTGTACAAAAACTCCATACAGCAAATGCTCTTGCCCGTTCCAGCAGGCCCTGACACGAGTATGCTTGACGCTTCTGGAAAACCGCCTTCGATCAACTCGTCCAAACCAGGAATTCCACTTTTGATTCTGTTCACTAAAAAACACCTTTTCAAATGCTTTCTCAAGATGCGAATTTAAAACCTTGCGAGGGCAAGAGATTAACATGGCGCCCGAAAGACAGTGGTTTTCCAACAACCAGGCAGCCGTTTTGATAGCCATCCTCGTCGCCCTTCAAGTGCTTTCCGTCGCTTACATCATCGGTTTTACCGCCAACGCAACGACCGGCTATGCCGTCGGCCAAGTTTTAAGCAACGTGCAAAACGAGCCGCCTTCCAATTATTATTTTAACGCCGACGCTGCTGCAGAAGTGTTTGAAGGAAAACCGGCATTCAGGCTTTCGATAGGGCAGAACGTTGTGATGAACGGGAAAGCGAGCGATTTGAACGGTTACGGGGAATTGGGCGCTTCCACTTGCGCGTGGACCGCGACGGCATTCTCCTCGACAACCGCAATTTCCTTCAACACTTGCAATTCAACCGACTGCAATTACACTTGTTCCCTAACGCTTTCTTCCTCCACTCCCGCAGGTACGTATAATGTCACCTCGACGATAATAGACACTTCCGGCGCTTCTTCCGTGTTATCGCAATTGATTTACGTTTTCGGGTTCGGCGGTTCGACGCAAGTCGGCGGAAGCAGAGGAAGGGATGTTTTGATACTCAGGCCCGCGCCAAGCGTGACGCCTTCGCCAACTGCAGCGCCCGCGAAGGCAACCCCCGTCGCCTCTCCTACGCTCATCCCCCCTTCGCGCGGGGAATTCGGGCTTGCGATAGCTGCGTCGGACTTCATCAACAAGTGCGAAGTGAGGGATGCGGAAGTGATAGTTGAAAACAACAACCCTTCGCAAAAAAGCCTGGTTTTGGAGTTTGAAGGGAAGAGCTTGGAAATGGACTTGCAGCCTTTCGAAGTTCGAAGCGTATTCTTCAAAATCAAGGCGCCGAAGGCAAAAGGGGAAATGACTTTCTTGATGCAAGCTTCTTTATACCAAAACGGCGTGAAAATCGCTGAAAAGCAAAAGGCAATCAAGCTTTTGTGGAAAGGGCTGGACATTTGCGTAACGCAAACCCCCACCCGCGAGTTCAATTTCATTGCAGGAAGGGCGGGCGTGGCGAAAGTTGGTTTGGAAGTTGCGACCGACTATTCGCCTTCGACCCTTGAAATAGAAGCCTTGAAGGAGGAAAGTGAAAGCCACGTTTTCCTCGACTTGGAGGACACCACGGACGGGTATTACGCTTCTTCGTTCGACGTTTTCGAAAGCGGTGCGTATGACTTTAAAGCCCGCGTGAGAAAAGGGTTTGAAGTGCTGGAAGAAAAGTTTGAAAAAGAACAAATCGGTTGATTAAATTGAAAGGCATGAAAAGCAAGGGCGGTGTTTGGCTTTGGCGCTGATTTTCGGTTTTGAGGTGAATTTGCTCGAACTGATGGTTTTTTTTGAATTCATCCTCATAATAGCTGTCGCAGCTTTGGTTTTAGAACTGAGGAGGCTGCAGAAGCTCGTGGACGAGGCTTACCAGATAGAAAAAATGCACAGCGAAGAGAGAAGGAAATGAGCGGAAGAAAGCAGAAAACGCTTATGAAAACCTTAAAAAGCATTTAAACGCAGTATTTTTCAGGATGCAAGGCATTCGGAAGCAAGGAGCAAATAGGTTTTTTAGAATGGCTGAAATCACGAACAACACGCTCATCACTATAGTATTACTCGCACTTGCGATTACGCTTTTATCGACTTGGGCCTTGTTCACGAGGCTGGGCGGAATTCAAGTTACCGGGCTCACTTCCGCACCGACCGGAACCGTCTCGGCAAGCGTCGCAGCGACTACAGACATTTTCCTCAAAAACAATACGGTCGACTTCGGAACAGTAAGCGTAGGAAACACCTTCGATACGAGCGTAAACTATTCAAACGCAAGCCAATTCTTACTGCGCAACGACGGAAGCGTGAGAGTAAACGTTACCATCACAGCAACAACAGCCCTGTGGGCTTCCACTTCAGGAAACAACTCAAACTACCGCCTCAACTTCAGTAACGCAACCGGAAACACCAGCATGACCCAAAACTGCGGAGACACCAACGTAAGCCAAAACACTTGGTACACCATGCCACTAACATCCTCACAAAAGTTCTTATGCGGCTTCAACTTCACAGACAACAACGACTACGCAAGAATAGATATTCAAATCACAGTCCCAACAGGCGAAGCCTCAGGAGCTAAAACGTCGAGTGTAACGTTTACCGCATCGCAAGCTTGAATAGGGTTTTCAGTCTTTTTCGCTTTTCTTTTTTTCTTTTCTCTCTTCTTCTTTCGAATTTGCTTGAAACTCTCTCTTCAAAACGAAAGCCAACGCGATTATGGCGATTACGACGATTATTGCAAACAACCCTACTGCGCGAGTGGCGGTGAAAAAGCCTGTTGAAGAAGAAGGGGCTTGGACCGCGGTCGTCTTGACCGCATAATTCCTTCCTTCTTGCGAGGAAAGCTTGAGTGAAATCGTGGAGTTGACCGTAGTTTCGAAAACGGCTTTAAGGTCCTTGCCTTCACCAGGGTTCAACTCCAAAACCGAAGGCTCGAAAGACGCGCCTTCGACCGACATCGACGGGGTTAGCGTAACTCTCGACGCGCCTTTGTTCGAAACGCTGAGCAAAAGCTCGTTTTTCACTTTGGAATCGGTTGTGGAAAGGGTGGTTTGGCTTTTCTCGCGCACTTCAACGCTTGCCGCACGTATGGAAAACGAAAGGTTTTCTTGAAACAGCTCAGCGTTTGCAGAAATCGCTGCAGAAACCAAAAGCGAACCTTCGGTCAAGGGCGTCGCATTAAACAAAAGCTTGTTCCCCTCGGCGCGTATCGAAGAAATCACAAAAAGCCGGTCGGGAAGGGTTATGGAAGCATCACGCAAAGGCGCGTTGAACTCCAAGGCGAATTGCTGTTCCACGCCCGTTTCCCCTTCAAAGTTTTTATTCAAGATTCCGAGGGGCTGTCCGCCCAAGCAGGATTTTACTATCACGCGCGGCGTCTTGAGTATTGTTTCGTTGGCGTAAACGAAAACTGTGTAGGAACCCAACGCCGACCCTGTAACCAATAGCGAGGCGGAAACCGCCTGGTTGGGGGAAAGCAATACTGAAGAAGGCTCTACTCTCGAAGGGATTTCGGACCTTGCGGAAAAGTCATACTGCTTTTGCACGGGATTGTTGTTCTTGAAGGAGAAGGGAATGCTTCCGCTGTCCCCTAAGCAAAGCTCCAAATCGCCGAACACCGCGTTCAAACAATCTTTCAAAACCACACCCACGCTTGCACTGTCGGAAGAAGCCGGGCCGAACGCGTTCAAAACCAAGGTTTTGTTTCCCGGCTGTAATTGCTCAGCATTTATTGTAAAGTCAACCGTTCGCGTCACGCCCTTGGAAATTGAAACTTTATTTGGTGTGAAGGTGCCGGGAATCCCGCTTGAAGTCAAGTCGAACGAAGCCGTTTCGCCTTCGTTTTTGAGCGAAACGGAAAACGACTTCTTGCTTCCAGCGCACAATTCAACCTTGTCCGTTGACGGGGTTAGCGCGATTCTGTCCGGAGGCTGGAAGTTGCACGCTTGGATTTCTAACCCTGCAGTGGCAACCGCCTCGTTTGCCCTCACCGAATAAGTAAAGCTCGACGGGGGGGTGTCGTCCGGAGGCTGGATTAGCAAAAGGAAATTTCTCGTTTGCTCGGGGTTCAAGTCGAAAGAATCGCTGGCGATTTCGTAGAACGCTTGGGGAAGGTGTTCGAAAACCAGCCGCCCCCGCTCGTTCACCAAGCCCTTGTTTCTCACTGAAATCAATACGCTTTGGGAACTGCCAGAGCAAACGCTTTGCTGCGGCGGAAGGGAAATTTCGAGGTTGCGGCAAGAACGCACTATAGCATAGCCTTCTGCCCTTGCAGCACCGAACCTGCCCCGCGCTGTGATGGAAAAAGAATGGTTTCCGGGCTGCGCGTTGCAAGCGGTATTCAAAACGAGGGTTGTTTTTATGGTTGATTCTTCAGGAACGGGAACCTGCGAAGGAATGAAGCTTGAGAACGGGTATTCGGAATCGAACTGCATTTCGAAAACGTCGTTCCTGCCGCTGTATACCTCGACGTTATAATAAACAGGGTCGCACGAGCAGGCGGAAAGCCCTTGCGGGCTTATCGAAAGCTCGGCGCTTGCGAAAGCGTAAGAGGAGAGAAAGGAGAATAGCAATAAAGCGGCTAAAGGAATTCTGGAAAGCTGAGTGTTTGGCATTTCAATCTCTTCGCCTTTTCTCGTTTATTCTTTTTCTTCATCCAGCTTTTTCTGCGCTTTGCTGTCTTTCTCGTCTTCAGCCAGTTTTTCCTTCATTTCCCTGCTCGCGTAGTACAAGAACGCGGCAAGCCCTATTCCCAGTAAGAGCAGCAAAACGAGTATTGCGCCCGTCGAAGAAGCGAACAAACCAGTGAACAATCCCGTCAATCCTGATGCCGAAGACTGCGAAGGAACTCTGAACGGGATGGACTTGATTTTGCCGTCCGACTGGAGATTTACTATCACTTCAAAGTCCTTGTCGTCATACGCGTCGGCGGACATTTTCATTTCCATTACCACAGTCTCGCCCGGCTTTATTGAAGCGGGTGCGGCTCCGAACCTCCACCCTTCGGGAACGCTCGCGAATGCAGTTGCAGTAATGGCGTGCGGCTCGTTGTTCGTAACTGGAATGGAAATCGTTATTTCAGTCGCGTTTCCGCGCGAATCGAACGAGAACGAAGGCTCGGCAACGCTAACCAAAAGCAATTCCGCGCTCGGTTGTTTCACTACAACGCTTATTTCTTTGTCCGGAGCGACGAAAGCGCCGGATTCAACCTTAAGCCTAGCTGTCGTGGATTGCAAAGGCGCGTCTGGCGCGGCAATCAAAACGATGTTTTTCGTCAATTGCGATTTGGGAGGCAATGAGAAGGCTTGAATCCTCTCGCTCTGAACGCCAGTAGGAAGATTGACCAGGTAAACCAGAACGGTATTCAACGCGAAAACGTCGTTGTTCTTGACGGTTATGGGAATGAGTGAGGTGGAACCGGGCGTTATTTCTATGACCGAAGGCGCTGTGATTTGGATTGAATCGGAGATTTGCGGTTGGAAGTGCGTTGCGCTTGAAACGACGTTCACGAGAAGGCTTTGGCTTGAAAGCAACTCCTGCCTTTCGGCTGGAAGATTGGAAACATCGTAGTTGAGGGTTATTGTGTCAGCAGTATCCTTTGCAACGTTCGTCTGCGTTGAAAGCCTGCACACGCCTTCGTTTCCGTTCTTGTCCATGATTGCGACTTGCGCGTTCAGGCAGGAATAATTGCGCGAAGAGGCGGTTACGATGTACGTGCCCTCGCGGTCGTATAAGCAACGGGCAGAGCAAGAACCGCTTGCGCCGACGCAATTCTCGGCAGTAACCCTATTCCCGTTCCCGCAATCAATCGTAAAGTTGTCCTGCTGGCCTTTGCTTAAATCACGGTAGTTGACCGTAACGCTGACGAACTCGTCTTCTTTAGTCGAAGTCGGATTCAAGCTCAAGAAACACTTGTCGGTGAAATTGTCGACGACGCGCACTGTCGTGGAAGAGCAGGATTTTCCTGCGATGGAAGAAGTTGCAGTGAATTCGCCCGCATTGGGGTAATCGCACGTCGCTGCGCACGAGCTCGCCCCGCCTTCGCATTGTATTGTTTTAGTCCTTCCGTTTCCGCAATTCACGTCCACGGAGTATTTGTTTTCCTCTCTCGAACTTGACGCCAAGCGAATGGGAATCGTGTAAGAGCCGAGTCTTGTGGATGAAGGGGCTGAAACTAGCAATTCAACCTTCTCAAATTCCCCAGGCTCCAGCCTGAAGTTTTGCGGGTAGATTTGAACGGGAAGCACGTTCGAAACGACCACCGAATAAAGAAGCCGCCTGTTCCCCGTATTTTCGATATTCAAAAACGCGCTTGCGCTTTTTCCGCTCTGGATTGTTAGCGAAAGGGGCGTCAGCGCGACGGCTTGCGTTTTCCTGTCTTCAATGTCGAAGCAAACAGTTTGCTGCGAAACCACGATTCCGTCTTTTTTCAAAAGCAAGTCGAACCTGTGCTCACCAGCGTTAGCGTCGAACGGGTCGAGGGCAAGGTAAATGTTGCGCGTAGTTCCTTTCTCGAATCCGTAAATCTTGTTTTGGATTATTTCCGCCTGCAAAGGATTTTTCTCGTCTTCTTTTTGCAGTGAAACCATCTCAACTTCGTAATCGCCCGAAACGCCGTTGTTCGTCAATGCTACGGGCACGTTTTCCACGGTGTCGAGCGAATCGACGTTTCTGCATGTGCCAGCGTTCGCAACGTAAACGTTGAGTGAAGGTATGTCGAGAGTAACGGTTGCGGAAGCGTCGTTGATTTCGCTCGAAGCGGTTATCGTAATGCTCTTCAACCCGCTGCCGCGGGCCGTAGTGCAGAATTCTATCTGCTTGTTTTCCTGAGGGGTGATGCGGAATTCTTTCTCACTGAATTCGCCGACAAGCGAAGAGTCGCTCGAGGAATAGCTCATTGTGACGGGAGAAGAAGCAAGACCGCGGTTGCGCACTAGCAAGTCAAAACAAGCCCTTTCGCCCGGCAACGCGGTAATCCTGTTGCGAATTGCTTCAACCACAAGCCCCCCGCTCATGCACGCTTGGATCGCGATGTTTTTGCTGCAAAGGGAAGAAATGAACGAAACTATTGCGTTTCTGGAACCCGACAGCCTGCTGAGCGTTGAATTGAATTCAATGATCGTTTCTTGCGAGGGCGAGAGCAAAACGCTCGACGGGCCTACCAACGCGTCGTTGGAATATTGGATTTGCACCAGCGTGCTTCCGGTCGCATTTTTGTTCGTAAGCTTGACTTGGTAAGGCTGCGGGTCTTGAGAGTAAGGGCACGAGGGGGAGCGTATCAATTGCGCGTCGAAATTGCAAGCACTCTGCACCGTGTTCAAGCAAACGCTTTTCGAAACCGTTCTTCCCGCCTCGACGAAAGCGCTCGTTTGCTCAGGCAGAAAACCGTTTTTAGAAACTTCGATTGAAACGAATCCCGGATCGGAAACGACCGTCGAAACTCCGGTTGAATCGGTATACGTTAGAGTGCCGTTCACGACTACGCTCGCGCTTTGCAACGGCGTGCCTGAATCGCAAGCCGTAACTCTAGTCAAGACAGTCCCTTGCGTGGGCAAAGGCGCTATGAGAGTCGCTTGCGCTGAAGCGCAATTCGTGCCTTCGATTTTCGCAGTAACGAGTTTCGTTTGAGGGTAAGATTGTTCAGCGCCGAAAGAACACTGGGTAGTGCATGCGCCGTTGTTCGTTCCAGTGCATTGCGCTTGCATCTGTTGTCCTGCGCACGACACCATCGCGTTTTGAGGCGCCAAATCAAAGCCAGAGAAAGAAACGTCTACAGTCGTCTGCTCTCCCGGCCTTACGGTCGACGGGTTGAGCGAAACGCTGCAACTCTTGAATGCAGAAGTCCTTTCGAGGATTACTTCAACTGCGGTGTTTTCATTCGCAATGACGTTCACTCCGAGAGTTTGGGTTTCGAAACCGGTTTTTGAAATCGTGAGGGAGTAAGAGCCTACGACTAGGTTTTGAAAATTAGCTATGCCGTTAGCGCCGGTATGCGCGGTATCGACCGCCCTACCCGATTTGTACAACACGACAAACGCGCCTTGAACCGGCGCTCCGCCGTTCGTCTTTACGGTCAAAACGATTCCGCCGAATTGCGGTTGCGCAGTAGGCGTGGGCGTAGGGTTGTTGCCGTAAATGTTTACTCCTGAAGAAGCGCACTGAACGCCGTTCGCAATAGCTTTAACGTCATACCTTTTCGGGAACGAAACTGGCGTAGAATAAACGCACTCCAACGCAGTGCACTGGCCGTTAGAACCGCCATTGCAGTGCACGTTAGCCTGCTGCCCGTTTCCGCAAATCACGCTTGCACTGCGCACGCTCGAAGAGAAACCCTGGTATACGACTGTAGCGAAAGAAGAGCCGTTTCCGTTCAACGAAGAAGGATTGGTTATTACAGCGCAAGAGCCGCTCTGGGTGTTACTTCCGCCAGAGCCTCCGCTTCCACCACTTCCTCCAGAACCGCCGCTTCCGCCAGAGCCGTAAACCGCGCTAACGAAAGAAGGGCTGCACCCTATTCCGCCCGCATACGCCGTTTGGTAGAAAGTTCCTGCGTAAGGGAAAAAGCAACGAGCGTAAGCAGTGCCTGTGGAGCCATAAGCGTTGTAAGCATACGCTACAAAACCGTTTCCGCAATTGACCGGAATCAAGCCCGGCTCGTAAAACAAATCGGTGTATTGAACTTGAACGTCGCTCCACCCGCCTGCGTAAACGGTGGTCGGATAGGAATACAAATTGCAAGAAGAGTAATAGTGACCTCCAAAAGGATTGTAACAATCTAAAGGACAGTTGAAAGCGTTTTCCCCGTATTCGCAATAATTGTTTCCGCAATAACCGCCGTAATTGTTGTAGTAATAGTTGTTTTCTGAATAGTAGTAATTGCTCGAACCGCTTCCGCCGCTATACCCGCCGCTTCCAGAACCGCCGGAATAACCGCCAGTGCAGCGCGGGTCGTTGTAAGAAACCTGGGCTTGGCAAACCTGCCCCTGGTGCGGAACGCCGTTTATGTAGTAAGTTCCGTAAAATGAATAGGAATTGTAATCGTAATAATCGCTGCCGGCGCAAGTAGAATGGTATTTGCTTTGCACGCCGTTGCAGTAAATCGTTCCAGTAGGCTCGTTGATGAAAACGCAGTCGTCAATCGAAGAAGAATATTGCCCGTTCGGCCCGCAAACCTCTGGCGGAACTGCGTTGGCAAAACCGACAAAACCTATGATAGCGACAAGCAATACTGCAAATAAAGGCAGTCTCTTCACAAACCCACCTCTTAATGTTACTACCCTGCAGTTGAGAGTATTTAAAGCTTACGGGGTGGGGAGCTTTGCACACTAAATACTAAAGGTGGGGTCACGGAGAATCGAACTCCGATTTGCAGGTTTCTTCAGAGGAGAAACGCGGTTTCTCCCTCTACCCTCTTCCTTCCGAAAGAAGGTTTTTCTTCGCTCTTCATGTTGAATCAGAGCTCCAGACTTTCAAAGCTCACTGCGCGATAGCAATTTGCGGCTTGCTGCCGCCTTCGCTACCAAGCTCACAAAACCAATACTGGAGCCTGCCGTAATGCCACTATACCATGACCCCATTCGCACGGCAATTTAATACTTGATGCGGTTTAGTTTTATTAATTGCTTTTTACCGTGGGAAAAATGCTTATTGCCGGTTGCGACGACGTGGGCCGTGGGTGCGTGTTCGGCTCAATGTACATCTGCGCTTTCGCGATAAACGATTCGAAGGAAGGGGAATTGCGGAAGTTGGGTGTGAAAGATTCGAAAATGCTCTCTCCTTCTGCGCGCGAAAAACTTTACCCCAAGCTAATCAAAATGGGCGATTACGCCGTGGTGGAATACACTGCCGAAAAAATAACGCTGCTCATGCGAAGGAAAGTTTCTTTGAATACAATGGAAGCGGCGATGGTCGCCGAAGCGTTGTCTTTGCTGAGGGAAAGGCCCAAGAAGGTTTTCGTCGATTCGCCCGATCCGGATCCGCGGATGTTCGAACGCCGCATTCGCAAGTTTTTTGATCATGAAATAGAATTCGTTTGCGAAAACAAGGCTGATGTGAAATACCCCGTGGTTTCTGCCGCATCGGTAATTGCAAAGGTATTGAGGGACAACCAAATCGAGCGTTTGCACAAAGAAATTGGCGATTTCGGAAGCGGTTATACGCACGACCCGCGCACCATCGAATTTCTAAAGAAAAACTTCCATCGGCTTGAGGTTCAGAAATACTTGCGCCAGGAGTGGAGCACTATAAAGAAAAACCACGCGCCGCGAGGGCAGGCTAGGCTAGGGGATTTCTGATGCAGCCGCAACGCCGGGTTAAGGCCATTTCCGAACCTCGCGACAGGTTTTACTTTAAAGACTACAAAGGCAAGACTGCCGAAGACCGCATGAAAAAAGCCACCGAACACGCGCTCCAGCACGCAAGTTTTTACGACAAGCTTGTGCAAGCCGGTTTTATCCATCCGGAAACCCGGTTCGCCATCGACGGCGATGAAGAATCGGTTTTCATAGCGTTCTCGCAGCCTGAAGTGCAAGCGCCGAAGCCGGGCTTCAAGTTCGAGGCGATTGCCAAACCGAAATTGGCGGCCGAGCTGCGCGAAATCAAGCTCTACAAGCTCGAGCGGCTGAAAGAATTTATGGAAATAGAAGGCGTGCGGCCGCGCGGGGATTGGAAACACGATTTCAACTGGGGATTTGACGGAAACGACCTTTACTACATAGACGCGCACATTCTGCTTGAAAAACGCCCGTTCAAGCAAAAGAAACTCCCCGCAGCCCTATGGGAAAGAATAGCACAGGCGCTGCGGACTAAAAACAAAAAATAGAAGAAAAATAAAAAAGAGAAAAGGGGAAAAACTCTAGACGAGTTTTTCCAAGTCGCCTTCCTTCTTTTTCGCGACTCTCGCGATAGTGTCTTTCATCCCTAGTCCTATTGCAATCGCAAGACCAAGGCCGAACGCCAAGGCGACCGCACCCAGCATCAAGAGGAATGCTGTCCTCAGCAAACTGGCGTCTGCGTTGGGCAGGAACAAGGGCAAGGCGATTACGACTGCGGTGTAGACGATAAACGCTTCGACGACCCAGCCGATCAAATTGCGGAACGGCATTGAAGAGCGTTTTATCATGTCCGTCAGGTAATCGCCTGCAAGCAGGGCGATAATGAGAATGACTACTCCCTGCGCGAACAACGGCACATAGCCTATAAACCAACGTACCAATTCCCCGAGGAACACTAGACTCGTTATTTCAGCCGCTATTCCTAAAAACACAGCAAGGGTCAAGAGCTTGAGCATCTTGCTCAAAACGTCCGTAAGCGTGAACCCCAAAAGCGCGTCGTGCAAGCCTCTTTTCCTCAATTCCTTTTCCAATCCAATTTGCATCAGAAAGTGGCGGAGCAGGGAAATCAGGAACAACGCGACAATCCAGCCTATTCCCAAGAATACTACTAGAATCAACACGTCCAACAATCCGAACAGGAAGTTGGTAAACGCGGATCCCAACGCGAAAACAAGCCTGGAATACAAAACGTCCAATACCATTTTTCAAATCACCCTTGCAAGCATTACAAAAACTTTATTTAAAAAGGTTGCAGAAACGAGGGTAAAGAGAAAGTTTATAAAGCGGCGGAAGAAGGAGTATTTATTACTATTTCTTGACAGCGCATTCGCTTCCCAGAATCCAGCGAAGTCGATATGCGTTTTGCACAAGAAGCACGAGAGGATAGAGTTTTTATGGTTCAGTACCACAAGCACTCGAGAACAAAGTCTTCCGGAAGCGGGGGCCTCAAAAGGAGGAACAGGGACAAAACGCTCGCCAATTACGGCGGGTTTTTCGCCAGACCGCACTTGAGCCAAAGCGAAAAGGAAGAGAGAAAGTCCTTTCACGTCATAGGCGGGAAGAGGAAAGTCGCGGCTGTAAAGCTTGCTTTCGCTAATCTCGTAGTCGAAGGGAAAACCAAGAAAGTCAAGATCAAAAACGTTTTGGAAAACCCTGCCAACCGCCATTACGCACGCGAGAATATAATCACCAAAGGCGCGATTGTCGAAACCGAGGCGGGAAAAGCCAAGATCACGAGCAGGCCGGGACAGGACGGGATCGCAAACGCAATTCTCGTCAAATAAGGTTTTTGGATTGAAGTTCACGGTTTTGAGGAAGACTGCGGCAGGCAACCTCTTGCTTTCTTCTTTAGGGGAGGAAACAAGCGAAGTTGCCAAACTGGAAAACAAGCCGTTGTTTTTCCAGGGGAAGAAAGCGGCAGTGGCTTTCGACGTGATTGCGAACGTGCAAAAGCCGTTAGTACTCGCAAAACCCGTAGTTGAAATACCGGTTGAAGGAATTTTGGAAAGTAGAAGGTGAAATGGAATGAAATGCCCCGATTGCGGAAGCAAAAAGCTTAAAGTCAATTCCGAGAGAGGAGAAACCGTTTGCATCAGCTGCGGGCTCGTGATTGAAGAAAACATGGTCCAAGAGGGACCGGAATGGAGGGCTTTCGATGCTGAGCAAAGAAATTCCCGCGCCCGTGCCGGCGCTCCGTTGAAGTACATGAACCCCAACCGCGGGTTAGTAACGGAAATCGACCAGTACAATCGTGATACTCGCGGAGGAAAGATTGCTCCAGCCCAGCAAGCGCAGTTGTACCGAATGAGAAAGTGGCACAAGCGCGCTTCAATATCCAACAGCATCGAAAGAAACCTTGCGATTGCATTGACCGAAATGAACAGGGTTGCGTCGCACTTGGGATTGCCGGAAATAATCCGCGAAAGCTCCGCTTTGCTATACCGCAAGTGCGTTGAGAAGGGGCTGATTCGCGGAAGGCAAATCGAAAGCGTCGTAAGCGCAGTGATTTATGCTATATGCCGTAAGTACGGGATTCCCCGCACTCTCGACGAAATTTCTGCTGTCGCCGAAATCCCGAAGAAGGAAATCGGAAGGACTTACAGGCTCATAACGCAAGAATTGCACTTGAAGATTCCCCTGACCAACCCGCAGTTCTACATCACGCGCTTCGTCACCTCACTCAAACTGAGCGGAGCGACGCAAAAGAAATCCCAGGAAATCCTCGAGCAGGCGATGGCGAAAGGCTTGATAAGCGGAAGGGGACCAATGGGAGTTGCGGCCGCTGCCGTGTATATAGCCTCAGTGCTTACGGGCGAGCGCAGGACTCAAAAAGAAGTCGCGGATGTCGCAGGAGTAACCGAAGTTACAATCCGCAACCGCTACCGTGAACTCAAGCGTGCTTTGCAACTGAAGGTCAGCATTTAAATTTTTTCTCCTTCTCTTTTCTTTTGATTTTCAATGGAAAGGCTAATCGAAGCCATAAGCCAAGGCAGTGAAGAGAAAGTCATTCACGAACTCCGCAAGAAAGAAATACTTGCAAGCCACGGAAAATTCGATTTGAATGCCGATTGGCTTGTCGAACGCGTCAGTGAATTGAAGGAAAAACTTCCAGGCCCGGAATTAAGCCCAAACGATAGGCTTAGAAAAAGGGTTTTGGGAGCAATTCTTGGCGAAGCCATGATGGAGCATTTGAATATAGAAATGAAGGAAAGGGAAATGGTCAGAACTGTGATTGCAAAACGAGTTGCCAAAGACGAAATCTTTGAAAGCGGAATGGCGCAACAAACTATGAAGAGCATTTACGACAAATTCGACGATTTGAAAAGTCAATTGAAAGAAAAGGAAGCAGAAGGCAAATTAGATCCTAATGGTTTTTACTCGATTTGGGACCACGCTTCCAACGGCGCAATCTATTTTACACCTTAAATTATTTTTCTATCGACTCAAAACTGCATTCAGTTCTTTTATTCCCGCATTGGTCTTGACTCCAAGCGGGGTAAAGTGACTTCTCTCCGCTTTGAAGCCTTGAGAACGCAATTCCGCTATAATCGAATCCATTTTCATTCTCGCCGCAAGCGAATAGTGGTCGGCAAACGCATGAATGTCAAAAAACCAGGGCGGAAAGCCTTGCTCTTTCTCCAACAGCGAAAGCATTTTCGCTATTTGCATTTTCTCGGCGTAATTCCTTTCTTCATTTAAAGCGGCGAGCTTGCGCAAAAACTTTTTGTCGCAAAAATCTCCCAGCCAAAGCGGGCCTGCATACAACAAGCGGTTGTTGCAAACGCACTTTGCCTTCTTTCCTTGAAAACGCTTCAAACACTTGTCGCAGTAGGAAACAAAGCCAATGTTTTTCGAAGCCCGGTTTTTCTTTTCTATACGCACGACGATTTTCACGTGGTGGCCTTCGTAAAAGCACAGCAGGGGAATCGCCGAAAGCTTCGCTTCCGCGGCTTTGCGTGCGACGAAGCCCAAAAGAATGCGCAAGGCATTTTCGTGCGAAAAGTCGCAGTACAAAGGCTTCGCACCGTAATCGCGAAGCGTCGGGGCGTTTTTCTTTACAATATTCGCAAGGTCAGTCGAAGTGAAGCTCAAAACCCCGGGTTTTTTCAACGCCATCAATGCAGATTCGACGAAGGGGGCGGGCGTTCCGAAAGGGTCTATCTCAACGAAGTCGAAAGAATTTTCGTTGGAAAAGCAAAAGTCATTGAAATCCTGGCAAAAGCTTTGCGCTTTCGAAGAAAGCTTGTTGAGCGAAAGGTTTCGCTTGATGTAAGGAAACGCCAACGGGTTGGCATCGACCAAAACTAGTCTTTTAACGGAAGGGTTTTCCTTCGCGTAGCGTATTCCCCTTGCGCCAGTCGAGCACAACCCGTCGAGAATGCCCTTCGGCTTTAGCATTCCTACTGCAAGCGAACCCACGCTTCGCGAGAATGCCATCCTCGGGTTGAAGAAGACGGTCGAACGGTGGGGGTTGGAAAAACTCAGTTTTGAAACCCACAAATGAGTCTCTCCTTCCTTAATCTTTGCGCTAGGCTCCATATAACCTAAAAGAACGAAGCGAGCAATAATATAGAATTCGGAGGCTATTGTTAGAGTCAAATGCCGAATTCTATAGCTGTAGAAATGGCGTGTGGCCAAGCAAACGGTTTTCAGCCATTTCTACATAAAATAAGTTTGCTACCGCAAAGCATAACGGTCGAAAAAAATGATAAGGGGTAAAATAGTTGCAAAAAGCATTTCCACCAATCCCGATTACACGCTCTTGGCTCCAGAAGGCTGGATTTCGATAAAGCAAGAGTCGAGCCAAAGTGATTTCGCAATAGGGGATTTGGTCGAGGCGGATGGGGAAAGCGCTTCGAGCGTGAAAAAAATCGAAAGCCCGGATTTGGAAAGGAAAGTCGAAGCGTTCTTGGAAAAAAACTCGAAACCCAAGAGCGCAGCGCTGTTGGTCGACGACGATGCAATGCGCAAATTTGCTCCCGCAATAGAAAAAAACGTGGAGATTGTTGCGAGAAGATTGCTTCAATTGACTCCCGCCTTGATTCGCTTCAACGACGATTGCGACGGGATTTCCGCAGGCGTAATCGTGAAGAACGCGATAGAAAAATTCATTGAGGAAAAGAAAATCCCCTTCCCGAAAGGGTTTTTGAAAAACAAGCAGTGCAATTCCGCGATTTACGAAACGAACGAAGCTGCTTTCGACTGCGAAAACACGAGTGCAGGGCAATTCGGCAGAAAGCCTTTGCTTTTTTTGCTGGATTTCGGCGCGAACGAGGAAAGCGTCGAAGGCTTGCGTACTGCGGGGGAAAACTTCGAAATCTGCGTAATAGACCACCACGTGTATTCGCAGAATGCGAAGGAAATCGCGACCGTTTTCCTGAATCCGCTTGAGTTCGGAGGCAGTTCGTCGCATACTGCGGGTTTGGTAGCGTATGAATTCGCCCAAAGGCTTTCTTGCGCGGAAAAAAAATACGCTTTTTACTCCATGCAGTCGGACAAGAGCGTTTTTTGGGATAAGGTGGACAGGAAAGAATCCCTGGTTTTGGATTTTCTTGCACGCGAAAATCTTTCGCTTGAGAAATACGAGTATGCATTGGGGAAGGAAACGCAATTCCATTACCTCGAAGCGAATGCGAAACTCACTGCCGCATTCGAAAAAGCCTTGCTTTCGGCGAAAAGCGAGAGCGCGGGCAAAGCGCTGCTTGTGAACGCAAACCTCGAAGGCGTTACTGTGAAAAACGAGTTTCCGCCGAAAGGGAAAGTGCTGAACAAAATCCAAGAGTATTTCGAAAAGGCGAATCCTCTCACCGCGAGCGTGGGCTTTGATTCCACAACCATTCAATTCCGGGTAAGCAAAGCGTTGCATGCTAAGGGATTCAAAGCCACGGGGATAATCGAGTTGGTCAAGAAAGAATTCGCCGGCATAAACGGCGGGGGGCACGAGCAGGCGGCTGCAATGCGTTTCGAAAAAGACTATTCCAAAGCGGTTTTGGAGAAAACGCTTGAATTGTGCAGAAACGCCCTTACCGGCGTTTGAAGAAGAAAATCGAGACTGCCGCTGCAATGACGAGCACGAGAATCAACCCGAGCACTTTCAAGTCAAAACCTGCAACCGGGGATTGAGAAGGCTCTACTTGCACGACGTCAACGCCTTGCTTGGCGACTGCAATGGGGGTTTTGAACTTGCTGAGCACGTCTTTATCGGTTACAGGCGAGTCCACCCTCAACGAAACCTTCCCGTTCTTTGTTTCCGCAGGTTTGATGCTGTCGAAAAACATCGTCACTATAACGCTTCCCTCTTGGACGCTGAACACTTCAGGGCTCGTCCCCAAAACGTCCTTCAACGTGCCTATGGGAATTTCGTCTTGCAAGTAAAGCGAATCGATCGAAGCGTCTCCAATGTTTTTAGCAAAAATCGTGACCGTAGCGACGAAAACCTCTTCTCCGCCGGGCGGCACTATTGCCTTGTGGTTTGTAATCATTCTCCAGACTATGAGCCTCCCTTGTCGAAATAGCAACTGCCCTCCTGGCGGGATTTGGAACTCTTCACCGCCTCCTGTCGTTTCTCTCCCGATCCTTCCGCCGCCCCCTCCGCCACCACCGCCAATCACGTTCCCTCCTCCACCGCCACCGCCAATTCTTCCGCCGCTTCCAACTTTAATCTCCTTTCCGTCTGAAAATATCGGAGGGCCGATGGGTACTATTCCCTTAGGCTTGGAGGTTTGGGATGAAATGGAAATTGGAAGGAAAAGTTTGACTTGAGTAGAGGGAGGGGCAACATCCATAGACGTTGAAAACGGCGCTACGTAAGCTGAGACAGTGAGCCTCTTGAAAGGCGTTTTGACGGAAAATTTTCCGTCCGCATCAGTAAGACCCGTAGCTACAACCGTATCCTCAGCTTCTATTATTATAACCGCATCTTTGACCGGAGCGTTGGAATCGGAATCCCAAACGGTTACTGTCACCGGAGCAACGTCTTGAGGCCCTCCAGGAGGGACGGGCGGGGCGGAAAAGCTCAACGTGGACATTATGGCAAAGGGCGTTGAAGGGAGGTTGAAAAACAACGGTCCGAAAACGCCTACTGCGATGAGAAAAAGAAAGAAAGCCAACGCGAGCGGAAATGCTTTTCTCTTGCCTTGCTTTTTGTTGACCGTAAAAACCACTCCTACGATCCCGGCTAAAAGGAGGATTATGAAAACGTACTGTTCGAAAGAAAAAACAACCATGAGAAACAAAGGAAATCTCGCGTTTAAAATTGTTTGTTATGCGATTGTTATTCGCGTTTCAAGAAAAAGGGCTATTTATTAATTTTATTTGGCTGCCGCTTGTTTCAGGGAATCGAGCTTTTGCTTGAAAGACTCTTTGAAAACAACCGTATTCCGCTGCCTGCTTCTCGAAACCAAAACCACCGCAAGCAAAGCGCCGACTACCAGCAAAGCGATGAACAGGCTGTTTTGCGAAAGAGCGGTGAACAAACCGGTTATCCCGCCGGACGGTTTTATGGGCTGCAAAGGCTTTCTCGCGATTTCTCTTCCCTCGCTCTTGATCACTAGAACGGGCGAAGAAGCTTCGGCGTCAGTAGTCTGCTTGAGTTTTACGGTGATGTTGCCGCTTTCGCCGGGAGCAATCGAGCCGATTGTGCTCGATTCAATTGTCCAATCCTGTGGAATCCCTTCCAAAACCGCGGTAACGCTTTTCAAAGGAGTGTCAAACTCATTCATTACGGAAACGGTCATTTCCAAAACGTTGTCGCCCTTGGTTTCCACCGACTGCACCGGAGCCGTGATTTTGCAAGAAGCGGCGTCTATACGCAAATCCGCCTGGCCAACCAAACCCTTGGCAGAACTTTTCGCAGTGACAAGAAAATCGTTTTCACCCGCTTTCAGCGAATTTGCGGGAATGCTTATATGAAAAGAAGCTTTCTCGCCCCCGTTGAGTTCGATGAATTCGGGGGTGGCTTGAGCGTTTTGGGGAACGACAATCGCGAAAGAATCCCTTGCAGTTCCAGTGTTCTCGACCGTGCCTTGGAAAGAAATTTCCTCGCACTGCTTTCCCGAAACCTTCTGGGGCATCTTCACCTGCGCTTCAAAAACATCTTCGACTTCAATGCAGATGGGCGTTTCCGCCAATATCTGGCCTTTCCTCATCACTTGCAGAGAAACGTAGTGCCTTCCGCCTTCAACCCACTCAGGTCGCAGTTCAACCCAAACTTCCTTCGCTTCGCCGCGATAGAGCGAAATGCCTCGGGGGGAAACGAACGCGTTGACTTCATTTTCAGAACCCATTGTTCTCAAGTCAAAGCTCGAGGAAGCGCCGCGGTTGATTATGGTGAAAGGCTTTCTGGCGTTTTCTCCGGGCTTTACTTTCAGGCAGTAATCGCTTCCCGAAATCTCCACTTCAAAATCGGTGGGGTCAAAGTAAGAAGCGTAAATCAAATTGCTTGATGCAAAAGAACCGTCTCCGTAACCACGCGGGGGGACGTAAGTGTCGACTGCGACGTGCCTGTCGTCGTAATCAACGCAATGCTCTGGCGGATTGGCTGCAACTAGAACGGTTTTCTCAAGAATCTCGCACCTTCCGTTTGCATCGCAAACGTCAGCCTTCACGCCTATCCTCTCGGTTCCCCTGAAACACAACGGCGCCCAAAACTTCAGCCACGTTCCTTTCGAACCCCTTTCCGGAACGATTATCCCGTCGTCTTCGAAAAAGCCGTTCAATTTGCCCAAGTCAGCACTAAACGCTGCGGTTTTCGCAATCCCATCAGTATTTACTAACCAAAAATAGACCTTGCCTTGGGTGCCGCGGATTGAAACGTGGTCGGAATTAGAGTTTAAAGTCAAAGCGCTTGCGCTATTAATGAAAATCAAAGCGAAAAGCAACGCCAAAACTATTCTCTTCACAAGCCCACCTTAATGTTACTACCCTGCAGTTGAGAGTATTTAAAGGTTTTTGTTTCGCTTAACCCCCATTTTTCACTACTCCTTAGTAAATACTTTTAAATACTCTTTCGTGCAAGATGAAAAGGTTGAGCGCTTGAAGGAGTTATAAGTTACTCCTGGGAATAAGTAAAAATAAATAAAGGTGCGTGTCGTGAATTATGCCGATGCTATGGCTGCCAATCCCGAGGTTTTAAACTCACTTAGGCAATTGGGTCTCAATCAATACGAGGCTAAAGCTTACTATGCTTTGGCGAATTTCGGGGTGCATACTGCCGGAGAGCTTGCTGAAAGGGCAGAGTTGCCGCGCCCGCGCATTTATGATGTTTTGACGGAATTGCAAACCAAAGGATTCGTTTTGATACAGCAGGGCAGGCCGGTGAAATATGCTGCGCTTCCCATCGGGGAAGCGGTAAAAACGCTCACAAAGCAAAGGCAAACGGGATTGGAGGAAGAGTTGGAAAAAATCGGGGATATCGGCAAAAGACTTTCGTTGAAAATCAAGGCCCAACCCGCGCCTGCAGCGTCAGCCGACGAGGCGATTTGGACTTTGAAAGGCCGCGAGGCGATATACAGCAAAATTTCTTCTATGATCGCGAACGCAAAACAACACGTTACTATTGCAACAGACGAGAAGGGTTGGTTGAGGAAAAGCAAGGCGCATGGAAAGGAAATTGAGAAAGCGTCAAAGCGCGGTGCTGAAGTTACGGTCATGGCACCTGTCGCAAGTGTGGGCATTCAATCGGCTATGCACATGGCGAAAGAATTGCCTTCGAGAATGGTGCTTGCGGACGACCAGGCTTTGCTTTTCTTGAGCCCGAAGGAAGCTAAAGCAGAGGAAGAAATAGCCTTGTGGCTGAAAAACCCGCATTTCGTGCAGACTTTCAGGCAAACGATGAAATAATCTTTTTACTTTTTCTTTAAGAATTAAAAAGAGATATTAGAAATTTACTCTGCAGCTGCTTCTGGCGTAGCTTCTGCAGGCTTTTCTTCTTTTGCGGCGACATCCTTTTGTTCGATTTGCATTGTCTGCTCGACGTCGAACTCTTCGTACAACTCCGCCTTGATCAGTTCAATCCTCTTTAGCGGATAGATTTTGGATAGGGTTTTATGCAATTCTGCCGAAAGCTGTTGGAACATTATCGAGCGGATGAAGTCCCCGAAATCGGAAGCAGAGCTCTTTTTCTTCAACTCTTCAGCCAGCACGTTCCTCAAAGCTTTCTTTTGCGTTTCCGAGCAAGTGCCTGAAGTGACTATGAGCGAACTCAGCTGAAATTCAACCCCATCTTTCGACTTCAAAGGAATGTGCAGCTCAAGCGCGTCGCGCCTTCTTCTCACGAGAGTGGAAATGTACTCCCTTGCGAGGGAAAAGCCGATGAATTTCGTGAAAGCGTTTTTACCTTTGATTTCCGAAACTCGCAATCGCACTGAAAAGTATAAATGCGATATATCGCGGGTGACTTCCTTCAACGGAATTGAAATTACGCGATTCAAGAGAGTGGCTTCTTCCGACGCCGGAATCGTAAGCGTCGTATGCACCTCTCCCAAAAACTTCGGGGCGACTACCATATACCATTGTTTCGTCTTCCAAACGTCAATCGTTTTCTTAACAACCATGTCTTTCAAACACCAAAAATCATTTTACGAGCAGAGCAGCCTCTTCAGGAACGTACTTCCAATTCTGCGGCAATCTTTTGCCCCGGTAATAACGAACGAGCCGGTTTATTTTCGACTCGACGTTGTGCAACTGCCTTCGGTTGTCCTTGTCCTTCTTGTTCGCAACCAAGTGTTTTCTCAAGCGCACCGCCTTGCGCACTAAATCGATCATGTCGGAAGGGTATTGCGGAAGCATGTTTTTTTGCTTGAGAAACGCGCTTATGGAAACGCCCAATATTTTCTTCGCGTCGGGAATGCCGTGCTCATCGCGCAGTACCAATCCAATTTTCGAAGGGGGAATTCCTTCCTTAGCCATCTGCTCTATAGCCACTTCCACCTTCGCTTTCTCTACCTTCACCCACTTCGCACTGAACGAAGGCTTTCTGCTCCTGCTCTTTCCCTTCTTTCGCGTGTGCATTCTCGCCATTTTTCAAAACCAACTCTAAACGTCAAAAAAAAACTCTAACTTCGCGTCCAAGCGACCTTAGAACGAGGAAACAATATGTGAAAATCCCTTTAAAAAACCTTTTCAAGCTACTCGAAACCACGCAATCCGTAATGCCGTGCTGCTTGCCTTACAATCCCCTCCCTGATTTCGTCGAAATCTTTCAAATTGCGCATCACTGCCTTGACTTTACGCTTGTGCTTGAAAGCATTGGCTCGAGCATCTTCGTTCAGCCAAGCATCCAGGTTTTTGTGAGCGAGAGGAAGGAATTCTTGCACTAAAGCATCGGTCGTATGAATTTCGTTAAAACTCGGAGCGACATCATTTCGGAAATTGCTAGTGCCTATCAATTTTTGCAGTTTCCTGCCCATCTCTGGAAAGTGTTCTGAAGAATAATCGGGATCTGCAAGATATTTAGCCCACTCTTGAATCAAATGTTTTTTCAGGGCATCAGCAACTTCCGCCTCTTTTCTCAAAACATCCAGCTCCCAGTCCATCACATTTACTCCGTCCAAATGCTCGTCTTTTTGCGTGTGCCGGTAATCCTCGAATGCTTTCCGCTTGCGCCGTTCTTCAAACAAAAACTCACCAAAAGAAGACTTATCCGAAGGAGACTAAAATGTTTTCGTTTTGCGCGTTTGGGACCGGTGCGAATTCGACGACTTTCACCTTGCCGATTCCCTTAATGTCTTTCTCCAATTCGGCCAGCTCTTTGCAAACGACTTCGCCGGCGCTTATTTTCGCGAAATCGATTTCCGCGCCCAACGAAACGCCCTTTTCCGCCTTCAACCTTCGGATTTGCGCAATAACGTCGTGAAGCATCGCACCCGCTTTTTCCGCCTCGGGTTTTATCCTTTCTTCCTCCACGGCAGGCCATTGCAAAACGTGAATGCTCCCGCCTTTCTCAGCGAACAAGTGCGAGTATATTTCCTCGGCAGTGAACGGGGCGAAGGGGGCGAGCATTTTCAAGCAGTCCTTCAAAACGATTCGCGCACAATACAACGCCGCTTTGCGCGTTTTGCTCTTCTCGTCGTAAACGCGGTATTTGATGTCCTCCAAATAAAAATCGCAGTACTCGTGCCAAAAGAATTCGTACAAAGCGCTTATCGCGGAATAATAATCGTAATTCTTGAACGCCTGCGTGACCGTTTGCTTAGTTGCATTGAGCCTGCTCAAAAGCCACTCGTCAACTATTTCCAGCTTCTCCGCTTTTTCGACATTTTCGAGTTTTTCCACGAACTTCGAAGCGTTCCACAATTTCGTGAGGAATGCTTTAGCCCTCTCGACTTCCTTCGGCGCGTAGGCGATGTCTTTCCCCGTTGAACCGCCCAGCGCGGCCCACTGGCGCAATGCGTCGGCCCCGTATTTCCCCAAAACGTCTTTCGCCTCGACGTAATTTCCCAAGCTTTTACTCATCTTTTTTTTGTCTTCGCCCTGCACCATTCCGTTCACGAGCACGTCCTTGAAAGGCATCTTGCCCGTTAGCATCAAGCACCGGAAAACGGTGTAGAAAGCCCAAGTGCGGATTATGTCTGTCCCTTGCGGCCTCAAGGCGGAGGGATACATTTCTTTGAAGTGCTTTCCGTCGGGCCAGCCTGCGATAACCAACGGAGTAATGCTAGAATCCATCCAACCGTCGCAAATGCTTTGCTCTCCGACGAGCTTTCCGCCGCAATCGCACTTTTCCTTCGGGGCTTTGCCTACAGAGGGGTCTACAGGCAATTCTTTTTCTTTGGGCAAGAAAACTTTGTCGCAAACACTGCAATACCAGAAGGGAATGGGAATTCCGAAAACGCGCTGGCGGGAAAAACACCAGTCCCATTCAAGCCCGTTAGTCCAGTCTTCGAACAGCTGGTACGCAAAAGCAGGATACCAGCTCGACTCCCTCGCTGCAGCCAAGATTTTCTCTTCGTTGCCCTTGATTTTCATGAACCACTGCGTCGAAAGCACGAGTTCGACGGGCTTTTTGCACCGGTCGTGAATTTTTATATTTTGCAAAAGCTTCTCCTGCTTTTCCAACAATCCTGCACGGGCCAAGTCTTCGGTTATTTTCACCCGCGCTTTCTCCAAATGCATTCCTGAATATGCGCCTGCATTCAAAAGCAGCCCTTTTTCATCTATGGCCTTAATGACCGGAAGGGAGTGCTGCTTTTGCCACAGTAAGTCTTGCTTGTCCCCGAAAGTGCAAACCATCACGGCGCCAGTGCCAAAGTCCTGCGCTACTGCCGCATCAGCGATTACCGGAACGCTTTTGTCGAACAACGGCGTTTTGACGCGCAATCCAACTATCTTTTTGTAACGCGCGTCCGCCGGATTGACGGCGATAGCCACGCAAGCGTGAATCAACTCCGGGCGGGTAGTCGCGATTACGACCGGCGAAGAGTCTTTTTCCAACGCAAATTTAACGAAATTCAAGGCACTTTCCCGTTGGATTTCCTCGCTCTCTGCTTTAGCGATTGCACTCTGACAGGCAGTACACCACAATACAGGATGCTCGGCGCGGTAAACCAATCCAGCCTCGAAATTCTTCAATAACGACAATTGGACAAGGCGTTTGTAAGAATAGTCTATAGTGTAATACTCGCGCGTCCAGTCTATGCTATACCCCAACGCATTCATCTGCGGCTTGATCGTCGAAATCATTTCGCGCGTCCATTCCAAACATTCCTTGCGGAATTCCTCGCGCGGAAGCTTCCCATATTTTTTCTCCACTTTCACTTCGGTCGGGAAACCGTGGCAATCCCAACCCTGCGGAAGCAAAACTGCGTATCCGTTCATTCGGTGAAAGCGCGCTGCGAAGTCAAAGTAACTCCAATTGAGCACGTTTCCCATGTGAAAATCGCCGGTCGGGAAGGGCGGGGGGGAGTCTATGACGTAAACGGGCTTTCCCTTCGCGAGCTTGAACTCGTGGATTTTTTTCTCTTCCCAAGTTTTAGTCCACTTTTCCTGGATTTTGTTGAAATCGAGTTTGTCGAGCAATCAAAACACCGCGCACATTCTCAAAGTTAGATTCCGTAAACTATGACAATAGATGGATAGATAAAAAGAAAGATTTTCACCCTTTCGACTGTAAAAGAAAAAGGTTGGGAAAAAATCAAGAGGTAGCAGAAGCCCACTTGTAGTTCTTGGGGTTGCGGCCCATCGCGTGGTTTCGCTGGCATTTTCTCGAGCAAAAGTTGAACGCTTGCCCGGTTTTCTTGAAGAAAACGAAACCCGTTCCGATGCCGATTTCCTTTCCGCAAAAAAAGCATTTGACCATTTTTCAAAAACCTCAAGCGCCCTTGGGGCGAATGGGCTTCGCCTCGCGTTCGGTATCCAAAAGCATCATCACGTCGCCTTTCTTTATCGGGCCTTTGATATTCCTGCGTATAACGCGACCGCGGTCCCTGCCGTCCTGGATTTTCACCATCACTTGGTAGATTTCGCCGAAAACACCCGTTTTCCCTATAACCTCGACTACTTCGGCAGGATAGCCCAGCAAGTCAACCATCGGCGCTTCCTTGGTGGGCGCGGTAGGCGCTGCTTCTTCCTTCTTTTGGATTATCTTTTTTTTGCCGCCCATATGTTCAATTCAACTCGCTATCGCATTAATGCCTAAGCCGTTGCAGCTGCTTCTATAGCTTCCTCTTTCTTCTCGGCCTTCTTTTTAGCCGGGGCTTTCTTTTTACGCTCGGGCGTTGTGGGCTTTTCCTTTTCTTCCTTCGCTTTCGCTTCTTTCACTTCGGCAGCCTTGTCGCTCGCGGTTTTCGAAATGATTTCCCTGACCAGCTCTTCGCCGTTGCCCGCGCTCGCAATCGCAACTGCGGCGCAAGGGACGCCCAAACCCGAGGCTTTGCCCAAATCTTTTTTGGAAGCTACGAAAACGAACGGAATGCGCTTTTCCTCGCACAATGGAGGCAAATGCATGACTATTTCTTCGGGATCGACATCCTCGGCGATAACGACGAGCTTTGCGCTGCTGCGCTCGATCGCTTTAGTAGTTTCGTTCGTGCCTTTTCGCACATTTCCAGACTGGCGGGCAAGCTCTATCGCTTGTAAAGTTTTGGCTTGAACGTCCGCTGGAGTTTGCTTTTTCACGTAAGACTTCATACTCATTCTCACCCCACCTTAGTGGTCATAGAATTCATAGCCTGAAAAAAATAGGCAAGAAACATATTGAGCCGACAATTTAAAAGGCTTTTGAAAAACAAACGGTTAAAGAAAAAGAAAAACAAGTGTTTTTCATGGAACGCCCTGCACGAAGACGAACGCCTGAAGAAGTAATTGCAAAATGGAAAAATCGCTACAATATCGGCGATTTGGAAGCGCAAATAAGGCTTTACAGGAAAATGCATGGGGAAAAGCAAGCGAAAGTTGAAACTCAAAGCGAATTAGGGAAAGCAGAATTGAGGGGAAGGCTCGACCATGTTACGGGAGACTTAAACAGGGGGGCGTTTTACCAGCATGCAGCCGAGCACCTGCAAATAGGAAGGCTGAAGGACACGCTCTCAGAACTGCCCACCAAAAGGGTTTTCGTGCATTACGTAGATTTGGATGGCTTCAAGCTCTTAAACGACTATTTGGGGCACGACCAAGGAGACGAGTTCTTGAGAAGAATATCCGCAATACTGCGGGAACACCTGCCTGGATTTGAAATAAATTCTACGGGAAAGGCCAGAGACCCGGGGCACTTGATCGCCAGGTTTGGCGGAGACGAGTTCGTGATACTTACAGACCACGCCGGCGTTCGGGACATGGCAAAATTCAAGACGGCAGTGAGGGAGATGGTAAAGCGCGAGTTGGGGGAAAACTGGAAAGAAAAGCTAATTGAAAAAATCGGAGAATCGAGAGATAAAAACCAAAAAAAACTCGGGCAGCTGGCTAATAAAACCTCGGAAAAAGCAAGGCTACAGAAGGAACAGGTTGAAGAAAAAGTAAGAAGGGAGAAAATGGCTCTGGACGCACTGAAAAGCGAAGAATGGCATAAAGTGCTGGGATTGCGCATGGGCACCGCCAGTTTTTCAGACGAGCCGAGCTCTTCTTCAAAAGATTACAGCACACACTTGCCTTGGTGGGGTATAGGAATGATGCTTAAGGAAGAAGGCGAAACCAAGAAAATCGACGAGTTAATAGAAAGAATGATAAAATTTGCCGAAGCGAAGCAGCTGGAAGAAAAAAAAGACAGGGCATACGCCTACAGATGACGGAGGGAGCCGGTTGAGAAGTTTTTTTACCACGGGATTCAAGAGTGGGAAAATACTGCGCAGTTTTTCCAAGCATTTCAAGCTCGACTCGAAAAAGCCGGATTTCGTCGTTTCCTACGGCGGGGACGGGACGCTATTGTATTCAGAAAGGATTTACCCCGGAATCCCAAAGCTCGCCATTCGCAGCAACAGGAAATGCGCCTTGTGCGCAAAAAAAACTGCTAGAACAATACACAAGGCGAGCGAGAAAATCTACTGCGATTCCGCAATCGAAGAAATAATCGGGTGCTTGAAAAAAAGACAATACAAAATCCAGGAATTCGACAAAATCAAGGGCACGGCTTTCGTAAAGCGCAACGGGAAAACAAAACGCTTTACACTAATAGGACTGAACGAAGTGCAAGTGCACAATTCCAACCACTCGCACGCAATACGCTTCGAGTTTTGCCTGGACAACGCGTGCATTGAAAAGGAAATTGTCGGCGACGGGGTTGTTGCGGCAACAGCCTACGGCTCTGCAGCCTACTTTTATGCGATTACAAGAAAAAAATTCAAGAAAGGATTCGGCATCGCGTTCAACAACACAATTCAAAACCACGCGCCGTTTTTCTTGAAAAAGAAATTCAAGGCTGAAGCGCGCATTCACAGGAGGCACGCTGTTTTGCTTGCGGACAACAATCCAAAGGGAATACCGCTCAGGGAAGGCGATAGAGTAATAATCGAACCCGCGAAGGAAAAAGCGAGGATAATCAAACTGCGTTAGAAAGTATGAAACGCATTTTCTTCCCGTCATCCAAACGCGCGAAACCGACGCGGTCGAACTGGACGATCGAACCTTCCGAAAGCTTTTTGCATTCTTCCTCGCAAAAGCCGCTTTCCACGCTCAAGCTGCGCGGGTTGAATTCTCCGCCTTTCAGCAAATCGCTTATTTGCACCATCTCGCCTGCAACCGCGCTTTCAACCGGCACCCACTGGATTTTCTTGGAATCCTTCCTTCCGCCTTCTTCTAAATCCTTGCCAGCGAACTCACCCATGATTGCGTTGGGTTTTTTCGACAACAGCTTTACGTTGTAAAGCTTGATGAGCCTGAAAACCTCGCCTTCCTTGATGGAATCAACGTCGCCTTTGCTCACGTAAAACTCTTTAACCGCGTGCAAAACCCTGTTTCCTTTCTTTTCGTCCGAAGGGTGCTTGGGAAGCTTTACGAAAGACTCCTTGGAGTTTTTCACCAGAAGCTTGACGGGCTTAGAAACAAAAAAGTAATGCTCTGCAATATGCTCGAGCAGCTTTTTGTTTTCGTTCAACAGTTTTTCTATCGAAGGATTGCTTTCGACCTTGCTCAAACCAAAGCTTAGCACGAAATCACGAATCGCTTGGGGCAAAATGCCTCGCCTCTTCATTCCGCGCAAGGTAAGAAGCCTCGGGTCATCCCAACCGGAAACTTTCTTTCCTTCCACGAAAGGCTTGAGCAGTCTTTTGCTTACTGCATTCCCGCGGATATTCAAACGGGAAAAATCGTAAACGACAGGCTTTCGCAATTGCAGCTTATCGAGAATGAAGTAATACAATTCATCCCTCAGTTCGTATTCCTTAGAGCGCAAGGCGTGCGTTACGCCTTCGAACGAATCGGCTACGCTCACTTCGAAATCGTAAGTCGGCCAAACACGGTATTTTTCGCCTTGTCGGTAGGGTGGGGTTTCGGGAATTCTGAAAAGG
>OBEQ011557261.1_pt1 | contig 34526 bp, 34 predicted proteins | sample 1670901 | NCBI WGS metagenome assembly OBEQ01 (sample SAMEA104232315, study PRJEB22302) | groundwater metagenome | biome: forest; feature: aquifer; material: groundwater | place: USA | collected 2011-08-07 | depth 5.4 m | reverse complement strand
TGAACCAACCAACCATCTCGATCTGGAAGGAATTTTGTGGCTGGAAAAACTTCTCAAATCGTCGCACTTGGGTGAATCACCCTTTGCTTATTTGGTGATCAGCCACGATCGTACTTTTTTGGAAAGTGTCAGCTCGCGCGTGATCGAACTCAACCGCCGTTATCCCGAAGGACATTTTAATGCGACAGGATCCTACAGCGATTTTTTGGTGGCGCGCGATGATTTTTTGCAGGGACAAAAGCAACATCAAGAAAGCTTGGAGAATATTGTCCGGCGCGAAATCGAATGGCTGCGGCGCGGCCCCAAAGCGCGGACAACGAAAGCCAATTATCGAATCAAAGAAGCAAATCAAATGATTCAAAATCTGGACGAAGTCAGATATCGCAACGCGCAAACCAGCACGGTAAAAATTGACTTTACCTCTTCCGACCGCAAAACTAAAAAATTGTTGATCGCTGAAAATTTAAAAAAATCGATGGGAGGACATTTACTTTTTGAAAAGTTGGACCTGATTCTGTCCCCAGGAATAAAACTGGGATTACTCGGCCTGAACGGCAGTGGCAAAACGACGCTACTCAAAATTCTTCGCGGACAACTTGCGCCCGATGCGGGCAAGGTCGAGTGTGCCGAGCATTTGCGCACGGTGTTTTTCGATCAAAATCGCGAGTCATTGGACAATTCACTCACGCTGCGCCGCGCGCTGACCCCACATGGCGATCAAGTGGTTTATCGCGACAAGCCGATGCACATCATCAGCTGGGCCAAAAAATTTCTCTTTCAGCCGGAACAGCTCGACACCTCCATCAAAAAACTCTCCGGCGGCGAACGCGCACGAATCCTGATTGCGCGCTTGATGCAAGAACCGGCCGATCTTTTAATTTTGGATGAACCGACTAACGATCTCGATATTCCTACGCTTGAAGTGCTCGAAGAAAGTCTTGCGGAATTTCCCGGCGCCTTGGTGTTGGTCACTCACGACCGCTATATGTTGGATCGTGTCTCGACACACTTATTGGCGCTGGACGGAAAAGGAAATACCGAATTTTTTGCGGACTATGCTCAATGGGAAATGGCCCAAGAAGAAAACAAAAAATCCAAGTTATGACGCCACCGCTTCAACAAAAATTGGTCGATTCCCATCCCTCCTCTTCGAGTGGAAAAGGAGCCTTACTTGTCGGTACGGGAATATTTTTATCACGAATTGTAGGATTAGTACGCGAACGGGTTTTAGCCTATTACCTCGGCAATTCGATGGCCTCCGCCGCTTTCAAGGCGGCGCTCCGTATTCCCAATTTTTTGCAAAATCTTTTTGGCGAAGGGGTTTTGTCAGCCTCGTTCATTCCGATCTACGCTTCTCTCTCCGGCAAAAAAGAAAATGAAGAAGCCAACTTGGTGGCCAATGCGGTGTTTGGCTTGTTGCTGTTAGCCGTAGCAGTGCTAGTCAGCGCGGGAATTTTTTTTACACCACTCTTTATCGATGTCATCGCCCCTGGCTTTCAAGGAGAAACAAAAATTTTGGCCATTCGCTTAGTCCGTATTATCTTTCCAGGAACAGGTTTGCTGGTATTGTCGGCTTGGTGTTTGGGAATTTTAAATAGTCATCGCCGGTTTTTTATTTCCTACACCGCCCCTGTTTTGTGGAGCTTGGCGATTATCGCTTCGCTTATTTTGTTTGGAAACTCTTGGGTGAATAACCCTTCGCAAACGGATCTTGCTATCACCGCCGGCTACGGCGTGGTAGCGGGATGTCTGCTACAGTTTGGCATTCAACTCCCCTTCGTTCTCAAACTTTTAGGGAAATTTAAACCCAACTTGGCGATGGCCAATCGCTCGGTCAGACAGGTGCTGCGCAGTTTTGGTCCCGTTGTTTTGGGGCGCGGCGTCGTGCAAGTCAGCGCTTACATCGATACCGCTTATGCGTCCTTGATTTCGGATCGCGCCCTCTCGGCGTTGGCTTATGCGCAAACTCTCTATCTGATTCCAATCAGCCTGTTTGGAATGGCGGTCTCCGCGGCCGAACTTCCCGAAATGTCGCAGGTCAGCGGCACCTTTGAAGAAGTGGCACAAAAAATTCAAGCACGCATCAACACCGGTTTAAGACGCATCGCTTTTTTCGTGATTCCCTCGGCGGTGGTTTTCTTTTTCTTGGGCGATGTTGTTGGCGGCGCGCTGTTGCAAACCGGCCGCTTCAACAGCGCCGACACGCGCTACCTTTGGTATCTTCTCATGGGCTCCACCTGCGGGTTATTGGCCAGCACCATGGGACGGCTTTATGCTTCTGCTTTTTACGCGCTAAAAGACACTAAAACTCCTCTTTATTTTGCGGCGGCCCGAGTGACATTGACCGCTGTACTGGCGTATTGGTCGGCGGTGAAATTGCCGGGGGAATTGGGAATCCCGCGCGAGCTGGGGGGAATAGGAATCACCGCCACAACCGGTTTTGCCGCCTGGATTGAGTTTTTATTGTTGCGTTGGAAAATGGGAAAACGAATTGGCAAAACGGGACTTTCGAAAACTCATCTCACCACTTTATGGAGCATCGCCATTTTTGCGGCCTTACTGGGATTAGGAATCAAAGGAGAACTTGTAAAAATTTATGGAGCGAATTTAGCAACCAGCGAATGGGGCTCGCGTTTTCTGCCAATGCCCCAACTCCATCCACTGTTGACCGCCGGAGCGATTTTAATTCCTTTTGGAATGGTTTACATACTACTCGCTACTTTATTCAAAATTCCTGAAGTTGGTTTTGTTACCAAAATAATAAACAAAAATACAAAAAAGTTTTTTTAACCTCAAGGCACAAACTTCCGAATCCACGCCAACGCCGCGTTGATACCATCCACGGCGGCACTGGTTATTCCGCCGGCGTATCCTGGCCCCTCGCCGCAGGGAAAAAGACCTTCGGTGCTGATGCTCTCAAAAGTTTCTGGATCGCGCGGGATACGCACGGGTGACGAAGTCCGCGATTCCACCGCGTGTAAAAGTGCATCGGGATGCGCAAAGCCTCGGCGTTTCTTGTCAAACTCCAAAATTCCATCAGCAATATGGCGAAAAATCCAATCGGGCAACAATTGGGAAATATCCGTCGAGACAATTCCAGATGGACAACTCGATCGCGTTTTAATTTCTCCTCTTCGACGAGTTAAAAAATCTTCAAGACGCTGGGCCGGTATTTTGTGAGCAACGCCCTGCTCCGCACTGGCCCGATAAATTTTTTTCTCGATCTCTTGTTGAAACATCATCATTTTAAAAGGATCATCCCCCGGAATATTTTCCTGAGCCACCGTGCACACCACAGCGGCATTGGCCCAGGGGGAATTTCGGTGATAGTTGCTCATGCCGTTCACCACCGTCATTTCCGCATCGGTGGTGCTGGAGATGACATAACCTCCGGGACACATGCAAAAAGTGTAGACGCCAATTTCTTCCTGATCCCAATAAGTTTGAAGTTTGTATTGCGCCGCGCCCAATTCTTCGGGCCCGATTTCAGAACCATATTGCCACTGATTAATAAATTTTTGGGAATGTTCGATACGCAAACCGAGCGCAAAAGATTTGGGTTCGAAAGCAACTCCCTGCTGATGCAAAACCCGAAAAAAATTCCCCGCGCTATGACCACACGCCAAAATCAATCCGGTACCCGAAATTTTTTCGCCATCCGCCAAGATTATTCCCTGCACTTGTTTGCCGTGGAGATCAAGACCGGCCACTCGCGTTTGAAAACGGAGGTCAGCCCCTTTTGATAAAAGATCATCACTCATTTTTCGAATCACTTTGCGAATGAGATTGCTCCCCACATGCGGATTATAGACGTAAGCAATTTCGGGTGGCGCACCGTAGTCGACAAACGCCTGCATGACACGACCGATCAACGGGCTCTTAATCCGCGTGATCAACTTGCCGTCGCTAAAAGTCCCCGCCCCTCCCTCGCCGTTGCAGACATTGCTGTCGGCATCCAGTTCGCCGGTGCGCCAAAAACGGCTGATTTTGCGCATCCGCTCATGAGTCCTCTCTCCCCGTTCCAAAAGAATGGGGCAAATTCCATGTTGCAAAAAAGTCCAAGCGGCAAAAAGACCGGCCGGCCCCGCCCCCACAATTAATGGAGGAGCTCCCGTCCATTTGAGTTTGGGAAAAGGAGCAAAAACCTGCTCAACGGTTTCCCCCTGAAAAAAAACTTCGAGAGAATAAATCCAAAAAAATTGTTGACGCACTCGGGCATCCAAACTTCGTTTCAAAATTCGGATTTTTGTAATTTCGTCTGGTGAAATTCCCAAATGAGCGGCAACAAGAACTTGGAGATCAGGATCTTTTTGATAAGGCACTCGAAAAGAGTGAATCTGTTTCATGACTTCTCTCTCACTCCTCTAAGCAACGCTAAAACAAAAAGGGGTGCGGAAAGAGTAACATTGTAGAGAACGAGACCTACAATGCTAAGCATTAGCGCGCCCAAAATGAGACTGCGGCGCGGAATGGGAAAAGAAGCAAAAAACAGCACAAGAGAGAGGCGCCCAAAAATCTGTAAATAAATTAAATATCCCAACACGCTACGGCTTTTGCACCACCCCGGAGGAGAGTTTTGGACACAAATGTCAGTCACCCTTTTCCACTCCATCAATCCATAACGAAGGGCCAAGGCCACAGCACATATAAAAATCATCGGCATCAAAAGAGGCCGAAGGTTTTGCCAGACAACGCGATGTCCATGCCCCTTCAACAAAGACAACGCCGACAAGAGGCACAAAAAAATCCACAAATCCGCCTGCCAGTTGAGGGATGTCTCATTCACAAAAATAAAAATCGAGCCAAGCAAAAGAAGCCAGCCCAGAATTTTTTCTTCACGAAAATCATCCAGCAAAAATTTTTGCGTGTGCGAGCTTAAAAAAGAAAGAAAAGCAAAAGTACAAACAGGAATCATCAACCCCGCCACGGGAAAAATTCGATAACGTCCGTCAAAAATCAACGCCATTGTGATCATCAGCAAACTAAAGATGGTGACAAATTTGAGCCCCCCCACAAACGAGCCGGTTGAAACAGAAAGTTTTCGGAACGAAACAATCTCGGTCACTTTTCCTCTCCCGCAAACCCAGAGCCCAAGCCAGTAAGAAGCGAGCGAGAGGCCGAGTAAAAGTAAATCTTTAAAATATTCGGCGCGACCATGCGCGATCAACCAAAATTGGCGAAGCTGCAAAACCCAAAGCACAGCTCCCGTTACAGCGATAAAGTTAAAAAGAAAAAGCCTCTTCCATCTCATCGGAAAAATACGAAACAAAAGCATGAGACTGGCTACAAGAAGTGAGAGCGAAATATAAAAAAGATTTTCCCAATCGGGATAATTAGAAACGGGCCCTTCAAAAACTTTTTTGTCGAGCCGGTTAGTATCATAAAGCCCCCAATAACCGCCAACACCCCCTTCGTTATTCCGTTTCCACGGTTGATCAAACGCTTCAATCAAATTGTAACCCCACCCGTGTCCCTCCGCTTCGGCCACGACACCACGGATAAAACGCGCTTCGTTGACAGGGCTAGGCAAAGCCCCCTCGCGCATCCGCCCATAACTTGGCCATCCGGTTTCACCAAGAAAAATAGTTTGATTGGGAAATGTCGCCGCCAACTTGGCGCGAATGAGACGAACGTGTTCTATCGAATCGTTAATTGCAGACGGAATATCTTCCCAGTAAGGTAAAATATGAATGGTTACAAAATCGGTAACCGTTGCGACCTCGGGATATTCCAACCAAAATTCCCAGACGTCGGCATAGGTAACGGGCATATCGGGAAACGCTTCTTTGACCTGATGAATATATCCGATCAAGCGCTGACTGGTGACTTCACGCCGAAGCAAAGTCTCATTCCCCACAACAATCGCCTGAATCACCGACTTATAATGAGCGACAATCGAAATAGCTTTTGCAATTTCCTTCTGCGTCTCCTTTTTGTCCCCATTCACCCAAACGCCCAACATCATTTTCATTCCATATTTTTGAACATAGGCCGGAAGCGTCTCCATACCGGTAACCGAATAGGTGCGAATACACGAAAAACGCCGAGACAAAAGCGCCAAATCACGATCGAACTGCTCGCCCGAAAGTTTTAAGCCTTTGTCAAAGTCGTTTGGATTTTGGGATTTGGTAAACGGAGTATAAGAAACACACTGAAGTTTACGATCGGCGGTAATAGCAGGTTCACGAAGAGTTTGCGGTTCTCCAGCCTGTTGCCAAAAAGTGAACAAAGCCCCCATCGAAAAAATGAAAGTGAAAAAAATAGATTTCATTGGGGCTCTAAAACACCAAGAGCTTTTTTGTATTTTTCAAGCCGGGCAAAATCTTTTTCGGTGGGATGAGTAATACGATCTATTTCCAAGTTGTCCCGAAGATCCGCCATTTTCACCCGACGGGCGAGAGAATGCGGTTTTATTTTTTCAATAAACGCCTCGTAGCTATCTTCTTTTTTGCGCGTTAAAAGATCAACCGCTTCAATAACCTTGTTCGGAAAACCGGCCGCTCTTAAATCATCCAGAGTCACAGCACTGTCCTCCACAACATCGTGCAAGATGGCGGTCATTTTTTCTTCATCGGTCTGCATGGCCAGCATCAAGCGAAGCGGATGAAAAATATAAGGAGCCCCCCCTTTGTCTTTCTGTCCGGCATGCGCCTTCAGAGCCATCTCAATGGCTTTTTCAATCAAGGAAATTTGCATCATAAAATGGGAAGTAACTTGAACCCATGAATAAGATTTACCCTCTAAAATAACAAGAAATTTGTGCTTGAGGAAAAAAGAGGCGCCGAGTAGAACAAACATTGATAAAAAAATTTCGGGGCGTAGCTCAGCCCGGTAGAGCGTCCGGTTCGGGATCGGAAGGTCGCAGGTTCAACTCCTGTCGCCCCGACATTTTATTACTGGGAAGAAAACACGTTAGTAACTTCGAGGCATCTCTATATTTTAAATTCGAAAATTCCTATATAAAATACATATTTTTAATTTCTTTTGAAAGATTCTCGAGATCTGGAAAAATATTTGAAATGTTTAAGCCACATCTAATAAGAAATTGATATATTTCCTTCTTTTTTGAAGAAGAAATAATTATTTTTTTTAAATACCTCTGGTCCTTAGGATCATTATTAAACTTTTGGATTGGCCAACCAGAATGAAGTGTAAAAGTGGAGTGTTGCATTAACATTCTGATATCCTTTTGATCTGGAATTAGAGCAACTATTTTTTGATCAGGAATATTAGCAGGGTCTTCATTCCCAAATGGAATTTTACAAATATCATCAATCTTAGGACTGGTTGGAGTGCAACACCCATCAGTATCAATATTATCTTGATTAAGACGACAAGGATTAAGTGCCCATAAGACCCCATCCTTCTCCCAATATTTATTTTCATAATATACCGCAAAAAACAGAGCAACAAAAAGAGATTCTGTCCAATCAAGCAGTCTCGTTGGCAAACCATAATGTTGCATTAGAAAAAGCCATTCGACGTAACTCTGATCACAATAAGGGCCAACACTTTTCGGAACATTATTGTGCCTAGATCCTGCTTTTTGCATAAATCTATACGTTGCACCTCTTTCTTCTATTAAATTTTTGTAATGGCGCTCAGCAGCGGGCGAAAGATGCCATTCTGAATCAACTTCTCCTCGCCACCAAAGAACGTTTACGGGGGGATTATCTAAAAGGCTTTGATCGACTTCTGCTAAAATTTTAAACAGGTCATGCAGTGAATTTAATCTCATCGTATCAGAAAATGTTGCCACATACTTTTTTTGAAAGAAAGTAAAAAGAACCAGCTCCAGACACGCAGGGACCATTTTGTTGAAGCCAACAAAATGGTCCCCCTACTCACTTAAAAAACCAATTTTATTTCCATTGAGACTAGATTTTAGATTGCAAGTCATCAATTTTTTTCTGCTCTTCCATCTTTTTTCTTTTTAGCCATAGAACTAACCAACCAGTTCTCTCCTTTACATCTGGCTTAAGCCATAAATAAAAAAGTGTGATAATGGGCGTGGGCAAAAGAACCAAGATGCCTAACGCCTCCCATCCTTCCTTGAGCAATATAAATATTACGAATCCTACCCAAGCTAGATTCAATAAATAAACTATATATTTCATAATCAACTCCCTTATACTTCTCCTGAAAGAAAGTAAATTTTAAAACCTATTTTCTTTTTAGCCTCTGCGTCACCTTCGGCAACTTCTTCCCTTCAGAAACCAACTTACGCTCCACCTTTTTAAGGTCTTCAGCAGGAGGTAAACTTTCGGGTCGGATGTTACTACGGCCAAGCAGTGTTCGCACATCCCGGTTGTTTTTCACATGTTCGCCGCTAATGGCGGTTTCATTTTTTAAATCGTCACGCACCACATTAAATTGAGTAATCTCGTTGGCAAAATCCTTGGCCTTGATCGTGATAGTCGGTAAAAAATCCGCCAAAGGTCGTTTGTCCGGGACCCCCATTTTGTTTTTCATTTGCACGGTTGTATACCCGCCAAAAAGAGCTTGGTCTCCTTTGCTACGGATACGGGCAAAGCCTTGGCCGTCGATTCCCCGTTCAAACAAAACACCCGAAAGTTGTTTTTCGGAAGTGCTGAGCTTCTCGCGGGCCTGAATGCGCTCCACCTCGGCGAGCCGTTGCTCGATGATTTCCTGTTTCCTGGTTTGAACGGCAAAGTAAGTTTGGGCAAAAGCAATTTCGTTTTTACGTGGATCACCGTTTTGGGCGATGAGATAACAGGCATAACGGGTCAGCATGATATCGTCGACTTGCCGTTCACTTCCTGATCCTAGAGTGACCATTTTGTTGACGTCAACAAAATGGTCTATCACCTTCTGTTTTGAGTTCTCACAGGCTTGCTTAGCCTTGTTAACAACCAGAAGAAAATTCCGCCATTCGACATAGCCCAAAAGATTTTGAAGATCCCGGGCATACCAAAATTCGGTGTCTTCTTTTTTCTGGATCACCTCTTCAAAAGCGCTGTGTAGTTGAATAATCAGTTCTTTTTTCATCATTTTAGGTTCCTATTTTTTACGTTCATAATTCAAGGGAAAAGTTTTTTATCATTCAAAAAATCTAGTGTTGTATGGCTTTTACAACCTTATAGAGGTGGTCGCAATTTGCGACCAGTTCACTGTTTTCGGCAGAGCATTCGCCAAAGTTGCTTTTTATCTAAAAATTCTCTAGTATACCCAACACATGTCTACAAATTCCACCAACACCCCCGAGTCAATCTGTTCTTCATGCGCCAAACCATCACCCAAAAAGATTTATAATTGTGGAGTCTGCCAAAATTTTTTATGTAAGGACTGCACGCAATTTTTGGATGAATCGTTTTTTTCTTTCCTGAAAAATATTCCGGACGAACTGAAGCATGGGACTTATTGCGGAGCTTGTTACGATCAAAAAATTCAGCCGGCAAAAGAAACTTATTTAGAGACGATGAGGCGTGCGAAAAACATCATCATCTTTGATAAGAAGGCAACACAGATCCCTCTGATCGAGCGCGCCAGGTTTAAAGTGGCTATTGACGACTGCTCCGATCGAAAAGAAACCATTTTGCGGCTGGCGTTTTTAGCGGCGGAGCAATCGTACAACGCGGTCATTGAAGTAGAAATAAGTTCCAAAAAAATCAGAAACGCTGGCTATCAAAAAAGCAGTTGGAGCGGCACAGGTTTTTTAGCCCAGATCCGTACCGAAGGATTGAAAGCTGTAGGCAGTGTTTCGTGGAAGTGAAGGATACCCCCTCGGGTGAATAACTCTTGAAGTCCCGTAAAAAATCCTCTAGATTTCGCGACGTGAATGCCAAACAAAAAGGTTTGCTGTGTGGAGTTTCTCTCCTTCTTCTTTTGTCCTCTGTCGCCTGCGGTACGGCCACCAAACGTAGGCCTGCTGGCCCTAGCGGGGCCGCCGCCGAGTTGAAACATTGTCTACAGCTTTCCGCCCAAAAAAAACAGACCGAAGCGGTCAACTGTTTGGAGGCCTATAAAAGCCGTTATCCAGATTCCGAAGCGGCGGCCGAAGCCGATCTGCTGATTGCCGACAGTTATTTTCGCAAAAAAGATTATTTGCTCGCCGCCGAAAGTTACAACGACTTTATCAAAGAATATCCTCACGATCCCAAACTCGACTACGCTTATTACAAAGCGGCTCAATCCTATTTTCGGGACACCCCCAAGGCGATCGGCCGCGATCAACAATATCTCGATTTAGCGGCGCAAAACTTAAGTTTATTAATCGACGCTTTTCCTTCATCTCCTTATTATAAGTTGGCCCGACAATTTGCTATGCAAGTTCGAACCAAGCAGGCCAAAAAAGATTTTTCCATCGCAAAATTTTATTACAATTTTAAGGAATACCGGGCTTGTGTTCCCCGTTTTGCGGAAATTGTTGATAAGTATGGCGGAACCGTTTACGATCCTCCCAGTTTTTATTACAGCATTGTGGCCTATAAAAAATTAAAGGAAAAAGAAAAAGCCCGTGGGGCACTTAATCTTTTCGAACAACGTTATCCCAAAAGCCGCTGGCTTCGTCGGGCCCGTGGTCTTTTGTCGAACAAGAATTAAAAGCCTTTTTTAAAGCTTGAAGTCCCCCTGAAAATTGAGTAAACCTCCAAAAACATGGAACCTGATATTCGCTATTGGATCGATCAAGGAAAGCAATTTTTCAAAACGCAGGCCTATAAAAAGGCTGAGACGATTTTTTCCAAAATCATTGCTGGCCGACACGAGTTTGCCGATGTCTATAACATGCTCGGCATCATTTATCACCAGACCGGACAATTTAGCGATGCGACCCAATCTTTTCGAAAAGCGTTGGCAATCAATCCCAATTACACCGAGGCGATGCTCAACTTAAGCGTTCTCTACAACGACCTCGGGCAATACCGTCAAGCCCGTGACCTGGTTAACCGTTTCAAGAAAAAAGGGGCCGCCGCCAAAAATGGAAAAGGAATCGACCCCTACATCAAAGGAAAATTGGCCAACAAACATGCCGAAGTTGGCGACATGTACCGCGGGGCCGGGCTTTTTACCCAAGCCATTACCGAGTTCGATAAAGCCATCGAGCTGGCCCCCACTTTTTACGACATCCGCAACAAGCGAGGAATTTGCCTGCGCGAAAAAGGGGACAAAAGCGAGGCCTACAAAGAGTTCCAAAAAATAGTTAAAGAAAAACCTCAATACACCGACGCGCAAATTCAGATGGGAATTACCCTCTATACTTTGGGAAAAAAGAAAGAGGCGCGCACCGTTTGGGAAAAACTAGCCAAGACAAACCCGCAGCATCAGTTGGTACGTACGTATCTTCGTCTTTCGGAAGAACAAAAGAAAAAATGATCGAGGTTCTCAACGTTACAAAAGTTTTTGATCGCGTCAAAGCGCTCGATTCCATTTCCTTTCAACTCAACAAAGGAGAAGTGGTCGGCTTTTTGGGACCGAATGGCGCCGGTAAAACCACCACGATGCGTATTCTCACCGGTTTTCTTCCGCCATCCGAGGGAGAGTGTCGAATCGGCGGATTAAACATGGCCACGCACAGCTTGGAAGCGCGTCAAAAAATGGGATATTTGCCTGAATCGGCGGCGCTGTATGGGGACATGGAAGTGGTCGAATATCTCCGTTACATCGGACAACTTCGTCAATTAACCCCAAATATTCTTTCCAACAGACTTAAAGAAGTAATTTCACTGTGTGGTTTAAAAGAAGCCGTGGGCAAGAAAATTTCTACCCTCTCGAAAGGTTATCGTCAACGCACGGGGCTGGCTCAAGCTCTTTTGCACGACCCGGAAATTTTAATTTTAGATGAACCAACAGTGGGGCTTGATCCCAACCAGATTTCCGAGATCCGAGAACTGATCCATAACCTAGGACGGGATAAAACAATTCTTCTTTCAACCCATATTTTGTCGGAGGTCGAACAGACCTGTAGCCGCGTGATCATTATTTCCAAGGGAAAAATTGTGGGAGAAGGAAATCATCGCGACCTGGTTGCCCAAACGCCCGGGGCTGTAACGTTGGAGGATGTGTTTAAAAAATTAACCATGTAGGGGCACGGCATGCCGTGCCCCTACAAATATATGCCTACAATTTTAACCGTCACTAAAAAAGAATTTGAAGACCTCTTTTATTCGCCAATCGCCTACGTATTTCTCACCGTCTTTCTCTTTCTGTCGTTCTGGCTTTTTTTCACCAATCTTTTTTCCACCGGTCAGGCGTCCATGCGTCCCCTTTTCGGCTCTTTCCCCCTTCTTCTTTTGATTTTTCTTCCCGCCATCACCATGAGCCAGTGGGCTGAAGAAAAAAAGAGAGGAACGCTGGAAACTCTCTTAACCCTTCCGATACGCGATAGGGATTTAATTCTTGGAAAGTGGCTCGCCACTTTTTTATTTCTGGCTGTTGCCCTATTACTCACCTTGCCGGCCTGCTTAACCGTTTCTTTCATGGGAAATATCGATGGGGGAATGGTTCTAGCCAGTTATTTGGGAATTTTCCTCATGGGAGGTTGTTACCTGGCAGTCGGGCTTTTTATCTCGTCCTTGACCGAAAATCAGATCATTGCCTTTATACTGACAACCGTCGTCCTCTTTGTCTTCTATCTCATGGGATCCCCGCTTGTGCTCAATTATGTGCCGCAAAGTTTGTCGCCGCTATTTTCATTCATCAGCTTAAGCGGACATTACGAAAGTAGCGTACGCGGAGTGATCGATTCGCGAGATGTTTTGTATAGCCTCAGCTTTGCCTGGTTTTTTATTTATTTGAATCAATTGAGTTTGGAGAGCCGACAATGGCATTGAAAAGAAATATCAAAACCAAAGCAGAGGCTGCAACGGTGGTCTTCCTCATCGCCGTTGTTTTACTTTTTTTGAATTTTATTTCATTTCGCCACTTTTTCAGAATCGATTTGACGGAAGATCATGAATACACCCTCTCGGCTCCAACCAAAAAACTTTTAGGAAGCTTGGAAGACCGCGTAATTTTCAAACTCTACATGAACGCCAATCTCCCTCCCCACCTCACTGAACTCCAACATGGCATTACAGATTTGTTGGATGAATACAAAAAGGTGTCACATGGTAAAATATCCATCGAACAAATTAGTCCTAATGAATCGGTTCAAAAAGAACAAGAGGCGCAAATGCTGGGCATTCCTCCCTTGCAGCTGAATGTCATACAGCACGATAAGCAAGAGGTGATCAAAGTTTATTTGGGGCTCGCGCTATTTTATGGCGACAAAAAAGAGGTGATTCCGGTTATTGCCGACCTGAGAGATTACGAATACAACCTTACCTCGTCTCTTCTCAAACTCACCACCAAAAAAATTCCCAATATCGGATTGATGGTGCCGGAAACCAATTCGAATGACAGCGACTATAAAAACGTACAAGCTATTTTCGAAAAACAATATCACCTAACCGCTGTGGCCAACACCGACACCGATCTCGTTTCAAAAAATCTGGATGCGCTGGTGGTGGTGAATCCCCGCAACATTCCGCCAACGCTTACCAAAGAATTAGACCAACTATTTGAAAAAGGGGTTCCTCTACTTATTTTTGTCGGTCGAGTGGATGTGGATGGCCGCTTGATGGCGTACGACTATGCAACGGGATTGGAGGATTGGTTGAGTGATCACGGAATTGAGCTATCAAACAAATTGGTGATCGACTTCAAGTCCCATACTTACGCCGCTTTTTCCAGCGGACTGTTGCAATATCATATTCCTTATCCTTTCTTCGTAAAAACCCCCAAAGAAGCGATGAATACAAAAAATCCGGTAACAGCAAGGTTAGAAGATCTGGTTTTTCCATGGGCTAATTCGTTAATCATTCATGCCGATAAACATCCCGATTGGAAATATGAAAATTTGGTGGAAACTTCGGATGAGGCTGTGTTGCAAGAAGGGGCTCCCGACATTTCTCCCGACAACCTCGATCACCTCGACACTTCCGGCGGGGCCAAACACACTTTGGCCATCGAAGTGACCGCCCCTGTCGAAGCTGGCAAACCATCGCGCCGCTTGGCTGTGGTGGCGAACAATCAATTTATCAAAGATAATTTTCTGAATGATTTTGACTCCAACATTCTTTTTCCGCTCAACCTCGTCGACTCGGTCACGTGGGGCGACGACCTCATCGGCATCCGTTCGCGCGGACAAACCGATCGTCCGTTAGAAATTCCCTCTAGCGGCGTCATCGCCTTCATCAAATTTTTTCATATGCTGGGAATTCCGCTGATCGTTATTTTTGGGGGTTTCGGTTTAACTTTCTGGAGACGGACAAGATGGAAACGTCATGCCGGACTTGATCCGGCATCCAGACTGGACCCCGGATCAAGTCCGGGGTGACGACTACTATGCCTAAAAAAATTATCCCCCTTTTAGTCGCCGTCACCCTGCTTGGGCTTGTCATCGCCCATTTCGAAAAACCGTTCCAAGATCGTTTCACCATGGTGGAAACCCCCTTCTACCCCAATCTCAAAATAGATGACATTGCCGCCATTGACATAGATTACTTTACCCACAAAACCCATCTCGAAAAAGAAAATCAAGAGTGGCAAGTAATCGAAGAAGGCCAAAAATTTCTAGCCGATGTGGAGCGAGTTGATCGCATTCTTCACTTTTTTACAGAGGTAAAAAAAGGAGAACCAATGACCACTGACGAGAATAAATTCCCTGCACTTCAACTGGATACAACAGGAATCTCGGTCACACTCTTTAATGCCAAAGGGGATAAATTGAGTCGAATGATTATTGGAAAACAAGGTCCCGATGTTTTTTCAACTTTTGTTCGTGATGAAAATGACAAAAAAGCTTACCTGGTCGAAACTTATTTGACCAATATGTTGAATGTTCCGATTGAGGAGTGGAAAAAGAAGGAATAATTATTTTGACTGAAAATATTCCTTCGACTTTTGAGGATCGGGCTTCATTGTCTTTCCCCCCTTATTCCAGTTGGCAGGACAGACCTCCCCGGTTTTTTGCACGGTTTGGATCGCTTCCAAAACACGCAATACTTCGTTCACATTGCGTCCAATCCCTAAATCGTGGACCACTTCGTACGAAATATTTCCTTCGGGGCTGATGATAAACAAGCCGCGCAGTGCGATACCCGCATCCAACAACACACCATAATCCGAAGCAATTTTTTTGCTTAAGTCGGCGAGAAGCGGATATTCAATTTTGCCAAGTCCCCCCTCTTTTCGAGGGGTGTTGACCCAAGCCAAATGACTGAACTTGGAATCGACGGAACATCCCAAAACTTCGGCATTCAATTTTTTAAAGTCCTGGATCTGGTCCGAAAAAGCGGTGATCTCGGTCGGGCAGACAAAGGTAAAATCGAGTGGATAGAAAAACAACACCACCCACTTTCCTTTATAGTCGGCCAATTTAATTTGTTTAAAATCCCCGCCTACAACCGCATCGGCTGCAAATTCGGGGGCTTTTTTCTGAACAAGACTCATAAGTTTCCTCCTTGTGTAAGTGACGATGGAGAAATAGCACACAACTTCTGTGAGTCAAGAGGGTTTTATGAAATTTTCGATCAATAAATTCTTACGACGGAAATCCCCGGATAATACTTGGCAAGAATAAGTTGATAATTTTTACCAACAGCCGCCATCTCTTTGGCCCCATACTGACACATCCCCACACCATGACCAAAACCATTGCCGGTAATGAGGATATTATTCCCCTTTTGACGCAAACGAAAAAGAAGACTTTTGAGATTATAGGATCCCATCAGATGACGAAAAGTATCACCGGAAACTTTTTGAAAACCAGCATCGTCGCGAATGGAAATAGATTGCACGTAACTCGACCGATTTTGCCGTACAATTTTAACCGAACGAAGATTGGAAATGCTGTAACCCGCTTTATTCAATTTGTCCGAAATCTCTTCGAGTGTCGTCTGTATCTCCCAATTTCTGAAAGGAGAACGGGCACAATAATTATCCTGTTTGCAAGCAAAGAGAGGAGCATCGGTTGACAGCCCCGCTTCTTCGGCGGTGCGCGTTTTTCCCCCACAGGTCGAACTATAAAACGCCTCGACCACTTGCCCTTCTTTCGACAAAACTTCTCCGCGCGTATCCAAAACAATCGCCTTAAGCGCCGGATTTTTAATATCGCGCATCTTAAAAACTTGATCCGCTTGGGTCGCCATCACATCATATTTCCGCCCCGTTCTTTTAGCCTCAGTCATTCGATAAAACGCATACGACCGTGCCGCTACCGCCTGCGCTTTGAGAGCCTCTGGTGGCCAACGACGGCTCATTTCGTTTCCAATGACGCCTGCCAAATACGATTCCATCGAAACTTTTACAATTCTTCCACCATGCCTTCGTCCTTTAAGCAAAATACGAACCGTCGGCTCACGACCAAGAGGAACAGGAATAACAGCAGGAACAGAAGCGGCTGTAATTTTATCCGAGTTTTCAACAGCAGGATTTGGAGTCTGAAGAGAATTTTTAATTCCTTGGGAAGTTTGGATGTTTTGTCCCGTTGTCGTGGCACAACCGATACCAAACAAGAAAAAAACACCAAAAAAAATCGAGACACACTTTGAAAACATAATTATATTTTACAGAAATTCAGCTACTGTGGCTAGTACTAAGTAATCAACATACAATCCCCATAACTAAAAAGCCGATATTTTTGGGATAGAGCTTCCTGGTAAGCTTTATGGATCAAGGAGAGCGAGGCAAAGGTTATTGCCAAAACAAAAAGGGACGATTTAGGTTGATGGAAATTGGTCAAGAGACGATTCACCACTTTGAATTCATACGGAGAATGGATAAATTTTTCGGTGATGCCGCTACCAGCCAACAAAGAACCGTCACTTTGTACCGCTGACTCGAGCGTGCGTACCACCGTCGTCCCGACCGCAACTATTTTTCCTCCTTTTTGCTTGGTCTGCTTCACGAGATCGACCGTTTCTTGAGGTACAAAATAAGATTCGGCGTGCATTTGATGATTTTCAATTTTCTCGGTTTTAATCGACAAAAAAGTTCCAATCCCAACATGCAAAGTCACAACAGCAATGTTAACCCCTTTCTCCCGAAGATTCTGCAAAACTTTTTCGGTAAAGTGAAATCCAGCCGTAGGGGCGGCGGCTGATCCGACATTTTTAGCGAAAACAGTTTGATACCGGTCACGATCGCTGATCTCGTCGACACGCTTAATATAACGGGGAAGCGGAATGTGGCCGATTTTTTCCAGGATGATAGTGAGATCTCCCTCGTATTCCAGACGAATTCGACGCGTAGTCCCGCCTCCTTCATCCATCAAAATTCCTTTCAGTTGGTCGGAAAAAATAAGTTCGCTGTTGGGCAGTATTTTTTTAGAATCGGTGATCAGACATTCCCAAACTTGAGGGCTTTCCTGTCGTAGCAAAAAAACCTCCACCTTCCCTCCTGTTTTTTTCTGGGTGAAAAGTCGGCATGGAAAAACTTTCGAATCGTTGATCACCAACAAATCACCGGGATTTAAATAATTTGGAAAATCTAAAAAAGTATGATGCGAAATTTTCTGGCTCGACCGATCCACCACCATCATCCGCGAGGCATCGCGCTGAACGGCAGGATAGTTGGCCACAAGCTCTGGCGGATAAGAATAATCGAAGTCAGATAAATTCATTCTTTAGTAAATTTTAGTGATGGAAATTCCGGGATAATAAAAATTCAAAATTTTCTTATAGCTCCAACCCTTGTCGGCCATGGCTTTGGCGCCATACTGACACATCCCCACTCCATGCCCGTATCCTTCCCCTTCAAATATGAAATAGGATCCGTGATGGTGAATGGCAAACAACAAACCTTTGAGTTTGGTGGTGCCTAATAATTTTCTGAATTCAACTCCCGAAATATCGCAGGATCCTCCTTTTCCAGAAATATGAAGCCGAGCCGCCCGATGGGTGGAAGTTTTGGAAACAATTTTGATGTCACGTACTTCCCAAATTTTTCTTCCTCCGTTTCGCAAAAGAGAAGCCAACTGATCTCCCGAAAGAGAGTAGACCCAATGATGCACAGGCGAACGAGAACAGTAAGAATCTTTCACTCCACGTTTTAACGGAGATCTTTCTCCCAACTCCGCATCGGCGGCGGACTCGGTGAAGCCACCACAGCAAGAATGAAAAAAAGCCTCAATCACTTCTCCTTTATTTTCCAAAACCATTCCGCGAGTAGACGTCAAAGCCCGATTCACCAAGCTTCCACCATCCCCTTCCCTAAAAACCTGGTCGTCAATGGAAGAAGTAACGTCATAATTTTTCCCCAAAGTTTCCGATTTTTTAATTTGATAGAGAGCAAAGCTCCGGCTGGCAACCGCCTGCGCTTTCAACGCCTCCAACGGCCAACTGCGCGCCATCTCGTTAGGCAAAACCCCTTCCAAATATTTTTCCAAAGGAAATGTTTGCGCGCCCACACCGTGGGAATCCAGCACACGCACAACCGGCTCTTTTTCTGTCGCCATGGCATGAGTGATGATCAGAAAAAAAGAAAAGAGGGTCAATGACCCTAGGATAAAAAAATATTTCATCAAGGCTGGTTTTGATTTAGAAATTTGGAGAGAAGATATTGAATCATTTTTTCAAAAACAGGTTCTTTTTTGTTTTGCGCAAAGACGAGAGCGGCGTTGAGATATTCAGCACACAACTCGCGCTCGAGCCCCCGTTCCAAAAATTCCTGAACAAGCTGGAAATCGAAGTTGGTCGCAGTTTCCAACCCTTCGAACTTATTTTTTGCACCCATCGATTGGCGCAAAGCCTCTGCCGCCTCTTTCTTTTTCCCACTTTTAAAAAGAGCCATTCCTTTAAGAGTATAGGCGTGGTGTAGATAGGAAAAATTGCTCGCCGCTAACTTGAGTACCTTGTCCATTTTTTTGATCACGGTGTCATACTGCGCAAAATATTCCACCAAAAGGCGCGCTGTAATAATTTTAAGAGAAGGATCTTCCGGTAATTTTTTTTCCGCTTGTTCGTAATACTTCCAGGCTTTACGATAGTCCTTCTTCAATTTACAAAGAACGCCATAGGTAGAATAGTAAACGGCCTGAGTAACAGGATCAGTCTCTTTCTCGGCTTGGGCGAGTTCTGACTTGAGAATTTTTTCCGCCTCGTCAAATTTCTTCTGATCGAGTAGTGCAAAAATTTTATAGAAAGCTTGAGAGGTGATTTTTTGATCGAGCGCTTGCATAAATAAAAACCCTTCTATCTTTTTTGCAAAAGGTTCAGCATCGCTTGATGAATGCTTCCGTTGGTCGCCAGAATTTTTTTGTCGTAAGGGGAAAAAGGTTCCCCCGCAAAATCGGTGACCGTTCCTCCCGCCTCTCTCAGAATCAACAAACCGGCCGCCACATCCCACGGAAAAAGATTGAGTTCCCAAAAACCATCATACCGCCCCGCGGCTACGTAACAAAGGTCAACCGCCGCCACTCCATCGCGCCGCACCGCTTGAGCGGCGCGAATGATACTTGAGAAATGATCCAAATTGTTGTCGTTGGTCGAATTAATATTGTAAGCAAACCCGGTGGCGAGCAAACTTTCTTTGAGCGTGGCATGAGGAGAAACTTTTAACCGTTTTTCCCCCACAAAACTCCCCTTCCCTTTTTCGGCAAAAAAAAGTTCGTTGCGGTTCGGTTCGAAAACCACTCCTAAAATAATTTCCCCTTTGTGTTCAAGAGCGATCGACACGCAGAAAAGAGGATAACCATGGGCGTAATTGGTGGTTCCATCCAACGGATCGACAATCCATTTATAGTCAGAATGTTTGCGAATGCCCCCCCCTTCTTCCCCCAAAAAATCGTGTTCGGGAAAAGCCCCCTGAATTCTATCGGTGATTAATTTCTCGCAAGCCTTGTCAACCTTGGTCACCAGGTTTTTTTCCCCTTTGTACTCAACCTGTAAAAAACCCCCAAGATGATCCATCTGCAAGGCCCCGGCTTCACGGGCTACGGAAACGGCAATTTCTAGGAACGAAGACATATCTCAAAATGCCAAAATTTGATCAGGATGTCAAAGTGTGAGTAGGATTAAGGAAGTAGGATATCGGCCAGAATCAGCTGGAATATAGGCGTACATAAACTCAGCCGCTTGAGAGATTGAAAGTTGATCAGGAGTAATACCTGGAATAGGCATAGATCCCCTTATATCGGAAAGAAATAAAAAAGGTTGCTAAAAATGAGGGGGGTTGACATATATGTATAAATAAACTACTATATTTTTTATACATGTATAAAAGAATATTAACTTTAGATAAAGCGGGGCGAGAAACGCTATTTTTATGGGGTCCCCGCCAGACGGGAAAGAGCACCCTGTTAGAACAACTTTTTCCAACATCCCCTTACTACGATCTTCTCCTGTCCGATGTAGTCACGCGTTTGCAGGTCAGACCATCTCTTTTAAGGGAAGAGCTTTTGGCCAAAAAACCTCCTCTGAAACCGGTGATCATTGACGAAATCCAAAAAGTGCCTGCTTTGTTGGATGAAATCCAATGGCTGATTACAAAAAAGAATATTCGATTCATCCTTTGTGGTTCTAGCGCCCGTAAAATGAAAAGGACAGGAGTGAATCTTCTCGGAGGGAGAGCGCTCCGCTATCAACTCTTCCCGTTGGTATCGGCTGAAATTCCCGATTTTGATCTCATCCGCGCCATCAATCACGGCCTTGTTCCCCGACATTATCTGGCCGATGAGCCGCAGGAACTGATCGAATCTTATTTGGCCGATTACCTCCAACACGAAATTGCCGCCGAATCGCTGGTACGCAATCTTCCTTCCTTTCACCGTTTTCTGGAAGTCGCCGCTTTCAGCAATGGAGAAATTCCTGTGTTTAGTAACATAGCCTCCGATTGCGGTGTCAGCCCTCCCACAGTTAAAGAATACTTTGAAATTCTTCAGGACACTCTCATCGGTTCTTTTTGCCCCGCTTATATCCGCCGCCCCAAACGCCGTTTGGTGGAGTCTCCAAAATTTTATTATTTTGATGTAGGCATTGCCAATTTTCTCCTCAAAAGAGGAAATATTCGTCCGGGATCCGAGTCTTTCGGCAAGGCCTTTGAACATTTTATTTATCAAGAACTGTTAAGTCACTCCCACTATTCCCGCAAAAAATATCCCATCTGTTATTGGAGAACTTCGTCTCAAATTGAACTTGATTTTGTATTGAATGATGCCGCCATTGCCTTGGAAATAAAAGGAGTCCCACTGGTACAACCCAAACATTTAAAAGGATTAACCGCTTTTTGCGAAGATTATAAAACAAAAAAGGCCATTGTTGTTTCGCTGGATCCCAAACCGCGGAAGATGGGACGCATAGACATTCTTCCCTGGAAATACTTTCTCGATCAGCTTTGGAACGGGGATATTCTTTAAATATTGGCTTCCGGAATATTCATCGCCACGGTTATTCCCCGAATCCTTCCTGTCTCTTGTTGCTTAAGGGTTTTGGCGCAGGATTTGAGAGTGCTTCCTGTTGTGTAGACATCGTCTATCAACAAAACGGATTTATCTTTCAAATTATTTTTTGGATCATTCCACACAAAAGCATTTTTCAAATTTTTAATCCGCTCGACGCGATTCAACTCGGTCTGAGGAATTGTCTCGCGAATTTTTTGAAGCGAATGCACCGCTACCGGGATACCTGAAATTTTTGAAAGTTTGCGGGCCAACTCCAAGCTTTGATTGTAAGTTCTTTTTTTGAGACGAGAAGTCGACAGGGGAACCGGCACAAGAATGTCGGCATCGCTAAACCAATTTCTCATCCCTTGAAAAATAGATTGGGCCAACGGTTCGAGCAGATCAAAACGTTCCCCATATTTTAAACCATAGACCAACTGATTCACCGGCTTTTCATAAATCCAAAGAGAGCGATGTTCGGAAAAAGGAGGAGGATCGGAAAGACAATCGGCACAAGGGTGAGAGAAGGGCACCGATGACGGAAATGGAATTCCGCACAAAGTACAAAAAGGTTCGCGAATGAACTGGATTTTTTCCAAACAATCGGGACAAAAATATTTTTCATGGGAAATAATTTGACGACACACGAGACAAGTCTGAGGAAAAAAAAGAGAGAGAACTTTTTTTAGCATCTATTTAATGATTAAACTCTCGCCTGTCATCTCGGCAGGCTTGGAAAGATGAAGAAGTTCCAACAATGTCGGAGCCACGTCGCACAAGCGTCCGCCGGTTTTTTGCAAAGATGTTTTTTTGTATTCATCCGAAATCAACAAAAAAGGAACCAGATTGGTGGTATGTGCCGTATGGGGATTGCCCTTTTCATCGACCATCAGCTCGGCATTTCCGTGATCGGCGGTGATCAAGACAGCTCCTTGTTTTTTAAGAACCACTTCAACAATTTTTTCAAGACACGAGTCGACCGTTTCGACCGCTTTCAGAATGGCCTTTGGCTTTGCCGTATGTCCCACCATGTCGGCATTGGCAAAATTTAGGACAATCACATCGTATTGATTTTTTTCGATGCGCAACAAAACTTCATCCGTTATTTTGAGCGCACTCATTTCCGGTTGGAGATCGTACGTTGCCACTTCTCTGGGGGATGGAACCAAAACACGATCTTCGCCAGGAACAACCGTCTCTTGTCCCCCACTGAAAAAATAAGTCACATGCGCATATTTTTCGGTTTCGGCGATTCGTAACTGTTTTAAATTCGCTTCACTGATGATTTCTGAAAAAATCCGTTTGGGATAGTTGGGAGTAAAGGCGGTCTGCAAACCAAAAGCGGAATCGTAGGGGGACATGCAAACGTAAGTTGAAAGTGCTGGAGATTTTTTTCTCTCGAAGCCTTTAAAATTTGGATTGGTAAAGGCGTCCGTTATTTCGCGCGCTCGGTCGGGACGAAAATTAAAAAAGATGACGGCATCCTTGTCATGAATAGCTCCAACCGGTAATCCCTTATTATCCAAGACATTCCTCGGGACAATAAATTCATCACCCAAACCTTTTTTGTACGATTCCAAAACAATTTCTTCGGGCGTTTGCGCGCCATTTGTGTCGGCGCCAATAAGAACATCGTAAGCTTTTTGAACACGTTCCCATCTTTTATCTCGATCCATCGCATAATAACGCCCCGAAACGCTGGCAATGGTTCCAATTCCCTGCTTTTGAATTTGTTGTTCGAGAGATTTGAGATAATGAAGTCCGCTCATGGGAGGAGTATCCCGACCATCCATGAAACAGTGAATAAAAACCCGATCGATCCCCTGTTGTTTGGCCAAATCCAAGAGAGCATAAAGATGATCCTGATGACTATGCACCGCACCATCCGACAAAAGCCCGACAAGGTGAAGCGCCGAATGATTTTCACGAGCCGCCTCGGTGGCTGTAATGAAAGCGGGATTAAAAAAGAAACTTCCATCTTCGATGGAGTGATAAATTTGCGAAAGCCCCGAATAGACAACACGCCCGGCCCCCAAATTCATGTGCCCCACTTCCGAATTTCCCATAATTCCCTCCGGAAGGCCGACTGCCTTACCCGAGCCGTCGATCAATGTGTGAGGATAAGATTTCCAGTAATGTTCGAAATTGGGTTTTTTGGCCAGAGTAATTCCGTTGTCCTTTTTTTCGCTGCGAATTCCCCAACCGTCTAAGATGATGAGAACGAGTGGTTTCAATGGTGATACTTCTCCCCTTTTAAAATCGTATGCGCCCGATACAACTGTTCGAGAAGCACGACCCTAGCCAACTCATGCGGCAAAGTCAATTCGGAGAGCTTAAAAAGCTTGCCCGCTTTCTGTTTCACCGCTTCGGATAATCCATAAGCCCCACCGACAATAAAAACCAAACGACTTAAGCCCGATTCTCGCCATTTTTTTATGTCGCCGGCCAATCCAACAGAGGTGGTCGGCTTTCCTGTTTCGTCGCACACCACAACAAAATCTCCCGGCTTTATTTTTTCCAGAAGTTTTTTTCCTTCTTCACCGTTTCTCTGCAAAATATTTTCTTGGGAAGAATCGCGGACAACACTCATTTCGGTTGGCAGATAATAAGAGAGGCGCTTCAAATAATCTTCTTCTAATGTCCGATAGGACTCTTTTTTGGATTTGCCGACTGTCAGGAGAACCAGGTGCATCATCGGGAGGCTCGCACCTTCTTTTTTCCAGGCGTGGCTTTTTTCTTGGTCGGCTTTACCTTCTTCTTCACCGAAAGTACTTTTTTCTTAGGCGAAACTTGCTTCGCTCGCTTTTTAACGACAATGGGTTTATAAAACGAAACCTCTTTGGCATCGTGCCACAAATTTTCGAGATGGTAAAACTCGCGCGCCTCTTCGGTGAAAAAATGACAAACCACGTCGCCATAATCGACCAAGACCCAAAAAGAATTTTGAAGCCCCTCGACACCTAGCGGATTTCGTTTGAGAGTGGATTTTACCATGTGCGTCACGCGGTCGCTAATCGCCTGCACCTGCCGGTTGCTGGACCCAGAGCAAATGAGAAGGTAATCGGCCATGGCCGACAACCCTCGCAAATCAAGCACGGAAATATCGATCGCCTTGGTGTCCTCGGCGGCATCGAAAATAAGTTTCACTAAATCGCGAACGGAATCTGTTTTTTGAACGTAAGACAATTTTTTCTCCTTTTTCGGTTACGATCGTACTTGTCCATTTCCATGGACGACAAATTTTGTGGTGGTTAACTCTTCCAAACCCATGGGCCCGTAGGCGTGAATTTTGGTGGTGGAAATTCCAATCTCGGCCCCCAATCCCAGCTGTCCGCCGTCGTTAAAGCGGGTGGAAGCATTCACCAGCACGCAAGACGAATCGAGGCTTCGGATAAATTTGTCGGCATTTTGCTGGTTGCGCGTCACAATCGCCTCGGTGTGATGAGAGCCATAGCGCCGAATAAATTCAATCGCTTCGTCAAGGTTGGCTACAACTTTACACGATAAAATCAGGTCGAGATATTCGGTCTCCCAATCTTTTTCGCTCGCTTTTTTCATCGCAGGAATCAAGGCCCGCGCTTTGGCATCGCCGCGTAGCTCTACACGATCGCGCCCCAAAACTTCATTCAAGCGAGACAAAAAAAGCGGCGCCACTTTTTCGTGCACCGCCACATTTTCCAGGGCGTTGCAAACTCCGGGGCGCGACACTTTGGCATTGCGCACAATATTCACCGCCATATCCAGATCGGCCGATTCGTCTACAAAAAGGGTACACACTCCCTTGTCATGTTTCACGACAGGAATTTTGGAATGCGTTTCGACAAATTTCATCAATCCTTCACCGCCGCGCGGAATAATCAGGTCGATGAGATTGGAGAAAGAAAGCATCTCCACCATGGCGCGCCTGTCGGTTGTGGGAATAATGGTAATCGCTTCTGCTGGAATTTTATTCTTCTGCAACACCTCCTGAAGAATTTTTCCTAAAAATTTGTTGGAGTGAATGGCTTCAGAACCGCCGCGCAACACCACTGCATTTCCCGATTTAAAACAAAGCCCAGCCGCATCCACCGTGACATTGGGACGCGATTCGAAAATAACGCCGAGAACACCGAGAGGAATGCGAACCCGGGTCACCTCAAGACCATTGGGCCGAGTCCACGAAGAAGTCACTTTGCCGACAGGATCAGGAAGCGCCGCAACGTCGCGAAGCCCTTGCGCCATTTCGGCAATTCTTTTTTCGTTCAAAGTTAGGCGATCAATAAAAGCCGGTTTCATTTTTTGAGCGATAGCCGCTTTTATATCCTTGGCATTTTCTTTGAGAATAGCCGCGGAGTGAGATTCGAGCCCGCGCGCCATCGCTTCCAAAATGGTATTTTTGAGCGTCGTGTCGAGCAAAGCCACGATAGGCGCCGCATCGTGACATTTTTGAATAAGTTTTTTAAGTGGTGAAGTGGCCATAAATTATCGCGCCAAAAAAAGTGTACCTACATCATGTCCCAAAAAAACTTCTGAAAGAATAGACGGTTTTTTTCCGTTCACAATCCAGGTTGGAATCCCCTGTTTTCGGGCATAAGCCGCCGCCTTCAATTTGGTCACCATGCCCCCCGTACTTTTTTGGCTGGAGGTATCTTTGGCCAAACCAAAATGGCTGTCAGTTACTTTTTTCACAACCGGAATTCTTTGGGCATTCTGATGTCGTTTGGGGTCTTTGTCAAACAACCCATTAATGTCGGTGAGAATTACCAGTAATTGCGCCTGCGCCAGGTGGGCCACCATGGCCGAGAGCTGATCGTTGTCCCCCACTTTAATTTCTTCCACCACCACCGAATCGTTTTCGTTAATAATCGGAATCACTTTTTCGCGCAACAATTCGTTGACCGCATGACGCGCATTCAAAGACCGGTCGCGATTTTCAAGATCGCTTCGGGTCAAAAGAATTTGAGCGGTTGTCATTTTGTAACGGCCAAAAATTCGGGAATACAAATTCATCAATTGGGGCTGACCAATCGCCGCTACCGCCTGTTTTTTGGGCAACGCCTCGGGGCGGCGTTTGAGATTGAGATAATTCATGCCGCAAGCAATCGCCCCCGAAGAAACAATCACCACGTCGATTCCTTTTTTGTGAAGTTTGGCAATCTCGGTCCCCAGACCGCGAAAAAAAGATTCGCGCAAACCATTTTCATTGGTGAGCACACCACTCCCGATCTTGATGACCACTCTTTTGACCCGCTTAATGATTTGACGATGATGTTGCATGTACCTCTTTCGACAAAAGTTTCAAAAGTTCTTCCACCCCTTCCCGTGTTACCGCCGACATGACAAAAACCGGGAGTTTCTTCTTTTTAAACTCTTTCACAATTTCATCAAGTTTTTTATCAGAAGGACAGAGATCTTTTTTGGTCAAAACCACAAACTGTTTTCTTTTCGAAAACGAAGGATCGAAGCTTTTTAATTCCTTGTTGATCACCATAAAACGATCGAGCGGAGACATCGGCTCGTCTTCGCCCAAACTGATAAGATGCAGAAAAATTTTGGTCCGTTCGATATGCTTTAAGAACTGAATTCCCAATCCTTTCCCCGCGTGTGCTCCTTCAATAAGCCCAGGGATATCCGCGATGGTAAAGGGAAAAGCGTCCTTATACTGCGCCACTCCCAATATAGGAGACAACGTGGTGAAAGGATAATCAGCAATTTTGGGACGCGCCTTGGAAACCACCGACAAAAAAGTCGACTTGCCCGCATTGGGTTGTCCCACCAACCCCACATCAGCCAAAAGTTTAAGTTCCAACCGCAAAAACTTGTGGACCCCTTCTTCCCCCGGCTGGGCCATACGTGGGGCTTGATTAGTGGAAGAAGTAAAAAACGAATTCCCTTTTCCCCCACGTCCGCCTGGGGCGATGATGGTCACATCCCCCTTTTTTTTCAGCTCGACCAAAAGCTCGTTGGTCTCGGGATCGTACACCAAAGTTCCGGGAGGAAGATAAATAATGCAATCCTCCCCCCCTTTTCCCTCTTGATTGGAACCTTTGCCTCCTCTTCCTCTTTCGGCTTTGAATGTTTTTTTATATTTGAGATCAAGCAAAGTCGACATTTCGGGATGAACTTTCAAAATAACATCCCCTCCTTTGCCCCCATTCCCCCCATCGGGACCACCGCGCGGAACCCACTTCTCCCGTCGGAAGGAAATACAACCTTTTCCCCCATTTCCCGCAAAAACTTCAATCAATGCTTCATCAACAAATTTCATAAAAAACCCCGTTCATGATATAAATGAACGGGGTTTAAAGTTCTATCAAAATGATTGACCACATATCTGCACATGTGTCCATCAAGCCGCCTTTAGATCTACCTTAAATTTCAAACCCGCTTGGCGCAATTGATCTTCAATAGCGGTAGCGACGAATTGCTGAACGGAATATCCCATGGCCTTGGCAAACGCAGAGGCTCTTTCTGCACTCAGCTTGCTCCTGATGTGCTACCCGTTCCAGTATCCCCACCTCCACTTCCAGTACCAGACGTATCAGTTGAGGTACCACCACAACCCCCCATGCTAAGAGTTAAGACCCCACAAATACTCACTAAAAAAATAATCAGAATGATTTTTTTCATACTAGATCCTCCACAGGTTTAAATAGATGACATGGTCTATAATACCATAGGCACATATAACCAGGGATACTTCGGGCGTCGACCCTGAAAAACTTTTCAAAAAATAAAATAATACTAAAACCCTCTAACAAAAGACACCATGAGTAAGCTAAAACTTGGTGGAAGCAAATACTTTTGCTGTCTTGAAGCACTGATTAAAAGAAACGTTGGGGTCAAACGTTGGGGTCAGGTCATGACCCTAACTCTAACAACGTAATCTCCTGCCTAGAGAGAAGGCGGTTGGGTATTAAATTTTCTCTTGGAGGGTAAAAATTAAAAAATATTTTTCCCAAAAACACGTTCTAATCGTTTGAAATCCTCTTTAAACACAGTCGCCACGCTTTTTTGAGATTGTTTTTTCTTGGATATTTCTTTCAATGCGTCATCCAAAAAAGCAACGGCTTTGGGAGCCTTCTTGTCCAGTGTTTGTCTTATTTTTGATGCTTTCTGCGGCATTTTCTTTTGGTCGTAATATTTCGCCCTGAGATACAAAGCAAAAACATCACTAAAAATCTCGGTAATTTTCTCGGTCGCCCGATAACCACTGTATTCTTCTTCATTAAGTGGCCATGTTGACATGCATTATAATAAACCTTTTAGGTTTTTTCCATTTAAATATTGAGAGTTGTGTTTTTTTGAAAAAAAATGAGAAATGAGCCGAGAACTCAACACACGTAGGGGACAAAAAACCTTAGTGAGCCACGATTTCGGGGGATTGTTCGATAGGGACTTCCGGCACTTTTTTGGTGTAGATCTCTTCCATGACAATATTGAGATCTTTATTTTTGAAGATCCGGTCGGGGTCTGGAAGATCGAGGGCATATTTCAAAACGTCGTCCATGTGCTCGACGCAATGGATGGTCAAATCGTTAAGCACATTTTTGGGGACTTCTTTGAGATCTTTTTCGTTCTCTTTAGGAATCAACACCGTTTTGATTAAACCACGGTGAGCCGCCAAGAGTTTTTCTTTGAGACCGCCAATCGGCAACACTTTTCCGCGTAACGTAATTTCACCGGTCATCGCGACATCTTTTTTCACGGGAATTCGCAAAAGAGCTGACGTGATGGTGGTCGCCATCGTAATCCCCGCCGACGGGCCATCCTTGGGAATAGCCCCCTCGGGGACGTGGAGATGAATATCGACCTTTTGATAAAAATCGCGATCCAAACCAAACTGCAAAGCGCGCGACCGAACATAACTCAGTGCCGCCTGCGCCGACTCTTGCATGACATCGCCCAATTTTCCGGTAATGGTCAGCTTTCCCTTGCCGGGCATGACATTCACCTCGGTGTATAACAATTCTCCTCCCACCTCGGTCCAGGCAAGCCCCGTGGTAATGCCAATTTCGTCTTTTTCTTCGACACTCCCAAAACGGAATTTCTCAACTCCCAAATACATCGGGATCGAGCGACCACTTACTTTTATTTTTTTGATCTGTTCGGGCGGTGTCTCGGCAATCTTCTTGGCCACCTTGCGGCAAACGGAGGCGAATTCGCGTTCGAGATTTCTCACCCCCGCTTCTCGGGTGTACTGACGAATAATCATCTTAATGGCCGAATCAACAATTTCGATTTGCTCGGGCTTCAGACCGTTAGCCTCCATTTGTTTTTTGATCAGATATTTTTGTGCAATCGCCAATTTTTCGTACTCGGTGTATCCCGGGATCCGGATAATCTCCATACGATCTTGCAACGGCAACGGAATCGCCTGCAAAGTATTGGCAGTCGTGATGAACATGATGTGCGACAAATCGTAATCCATGTCGAGATAGTGATCGTTGAACGTAAAATTTTGCTCGGGATCGAGCACTTCCAACAACGCGGATGAGGGATCGCCACGGAAATCCATGCTCATCTTGTCAATTTCGTCCAACAAGAAAACAGGATTGTTGGTGCCTGCCTTCTTGAGCGACTGAATTATTTTTCCCGGCAGGGCCCCGATGTAAGTACGTCGGTGACCACGAATCTCCGCTTCGTCACGCACCCCTCCCAATGACTGACGAACAAACTTGCGGTTAGTCGCCCGAGCAATCGAGCGGGCCAAAGACGTTTTTCCCACCCCCGGAGGCCCAACCAAACAAAGAATGGGCCCCTTGATTTTTCCAACCAGTTTTTGAACGGCTAAATATTCCAAAATACGCTCTTTGGCTTTTTCTAAACCGTAATGATCTTCGTCCAGAATTTTTTCCGCTTCTTTGATGTCGTTTTTTTCTTCACTTTTGTCGCTCCACGGCAACGACAACACCCAATCGATGTAATTGCGCACCACCGTCGCTTCGGCCGACATCGGGGACATCATTTTTAATTTTTTGATCTCTTTTTTGATCTTCTGGGTCGCCTCTTCGCTCATCTGTTTCTTTTTTATTTGTTCTTCGATCTCCTGAATTTCAGTCTTAAACTCGTCGCGCTCTCCCAGTTCTTTTTGAATCGCTTGCATTTGTTCGTTTAAATAATATTCTTTCTGCGTCTTCTCCATCTGCTTTTTAACGCGGTTGCGTATTCTTTTTTCGACCTGAAGAATTTCGATCTCGGCTTCGAGCAGGCCATAAAGTTTTTCGAGACGGTCTTTCGGATTGTCAATTTCCAAAATGGCCTGTTTGTCGTTCAGCTTCAAATTCAAATGGGCCACAATGGTATCGGCCAAGCGAGCCGGATCGTCGATGACAGCGACCGAGGTCAGCATTTCGGGAGGAATTCTTTTGTTGAGTTTGACGTAAGTTTCGAAAGTGGCTTTGAGTGACCGCATCAACGCCTCAACTTCAATACTCACGATGCGATCTTCGGGGATTTCTTCAACTTCCACCATAAAGGTATGCTCGTAGGAAAGGTAACGCAGAATGCGGGCGCGCTTTTTTCCTTCCACCAACACCTTCACGGTTCCATCCGGCAAACGTAAAAGCTGGATGATAGTTCCCAACGTTCCTACTTTATAAATATCGTCGGATTTGGGATCGTTAGTTTTGGCGTTGAGCTGGGCAACGAGAAGAATGTCTTTTTCGGCATTCATCGCCTCTTCCAACGCATTGATCGATTTTTCGCGCCCGACAAACAAAGGCACAACCATGTAGGGAAAGATAATAATGTCCCTCAGTGGCAGCAAAGGAACCTGTTTGACTATGCGGTTTCTAGGATCGTTTTTATCGAGTTCAGCCATGTTGTTTTTCCTTTTTTTGGGGCAAAAACACCCCTCTCTCTAAAATAGTAAAGGCTCTACGGAGTTTGTCAAGGCTTTTACGGGTAAATCAGGCCGATTCGGCCTAGGCTGATTCAGCCTTCTTATGATAAACAATAATCGGCTCTTGTTTTTGTAAAACCGTTTCTTCGTTGATCACAATTTCCTCGACATTATTTTGGGAAGGAATTTCGTACATGATGTCGAGCATAACATTTTCGAGAATGGCCCGGAGACCGCGAGCCCCCGATTTCTTTTTGATGGCCTCTCGGGCCACCGCTTCAAGAGCAGGGCGGGTGAATTTCAACTTCACTTTTTCGAACTCGAACAGGCGCTGATACTGTTTCACCAAGGCATTGCGCGGCTTGATCAGAATATCGACCAGCGCTTCTTCGTTCAGTTCGGACAGTGTCGCAATGACGGGAAGGCGTCCGATAAACTCGGGAATCAGCCCAAACTTCAACAAATCTTCGGTTTGAACGTCGGTGAGAATGGCGCCGAGATTTTTTTCGCTCTTCAGTTTAATATCGGAACCAAACCCCATACTTTTTTGGTGAGTTCGTTTTTCAATAATAGTTTCAAGCCCCACAAAAGCGCCGCCGCAGATGAATAAAATATTGGTGGTATCGACCTGAATAAATTCCTGCTGCGGATGCTTGCGTCCCCCTTTGGGAGGAACATTGGCGATGGTTCCCTCTATAATTTTAAGCAGAGCCTGCTGAACCCCTTCGCCAGAAACATCGCGCGTGATGGAAGGATTTTCGGACTTGCGGGAAATTTTGTCGATTTCGTCGATGTAAACAATGCCGCGCTCGGCCTTGGCTTTATCGAAATCGGCCGCTTGCAAAAGATTGAGAATAATATTTTCGACGTCTTCACCGACATAACCCGCTTCGGTCAACGTGGTCGCATCGACAATGGTAAAAGGAACATTGAGAATTTTGGCCAGCGTTTGCGCCAAAAGTGTTTTACCCGAACCGGTTGGCCCCACCAACATGATGTTGGCTTTTTGCAATTCAACATCGCGACCGACCATATTATGGGAATCGATCCGTTTGTAATGATTGTGAACGGCGACCGACAAAATTCTTTTGGCCCGTTCCTGACCGATGACATATTCGTCGAGAATGATTTTGATGTCTTTGGGTTTGGGAATTTCGGCGCGCATCCGGTGCTGCTCGCGCCTGAGATTTTCTTCGGCAATGATGTCGTTGCAAAGATCGATGCACTCGTCGCAGATATAAACAGTGGGCCCTGCGATCAGCTTTTTGACTTCTCGCTGAGACTTGCCGCAGAAAGAGCAAGCCAGATTCATGGGATCGTTGTAATTTTTAATGGCCAAGAGCCCTCCAATTGCCCACGTTTATCCGCGCCAGCTCTCAAGATCCCGTTTTTGCCCGTTTCTCTTTGTCTTTGACGCGGTACTCTACCACCTCATCTATTATTCCATATTCCTTGGCTTCCAGTCCAGACATAAAATAATCCCGCTCGGTATCTTGCTGGATTTTTTTAAGGGATTGCTTGGTATGACGCGCCAAAATCTGGTTGAGTTCCTCTCGTAAACGCAAAATTTCGCGGGCTTGAATATCGATATCGGTCGCTTGCCCTTGAACGCCACCGAGTGGCTGGTGGATGAGAATCCGGGAGTGCGGCAATGCAAAACGTTTGCCCGCCGCTCCTGCGGCCAAAAGAAGCGCCCCCATGCTGGCCGCCTGCCCCATGCAGAAAGTACAGACGTCGGGGCGAACATACTGCATTGTGTCATAAATGGCCAACCCCGCCGTCACCGAACCGCCGGGGGAATTAATGTACATAAAAATATCTTTTTCGGGATCGTCCGATTCGAGAAATAAAAGTTGGGCGATGATCAAATTGGACATGAGGTCATCGACCTGAGTGCCGATAAAAATGATGCGGTCTTTGAGCAGCCGAGAATAAATGTCGTAAGCCCGCTCCCCCCGGTGAGTGCTTTCGATGACCATGGGAACGAGTTGATTCGTGGGGGTGATGATTTGTTTCATCATTTAAGTGTAGCTTTGTCTACGATGAAATCAAGAGTTTTCTCGAAAGTGAGTTGCGTGATGAACTGACGGAAATTGTTTTGATCGGCATAAAATTTCTGCAAATCGACCAGCGGGCGACCGGTGGCCTGCGCAATCTCGTGGATTCGCGCATTTAACTCTTTGGGCTCGACGCGGATTTTTTCTTTCGTGGCAATCTCTCCCAAAATCAGCTCGAGGCGAATTCGTTTTTCGACATCCTCTTTAGAAGCCCCTTTGGCATGTTCCACTTGATGAGCCAAATAACCTTCGGGAAGTTCCACCTGATTTTTTTTGACCAAATGGTCCACCGCCTCTTTCACATATTCTTGACGCGCTTCTTGCTCTTTGCGTTTCAATAAATCTTGGCGAAAGCTGTCCTTGAGCGCCGCCAGATTTTCCTTCCCCACATCCTTGGCAAACTCGTCATCCAAGGGAAGAATTGTTTTTGAATGAAGATCCTGAAGCGTCACTTTAAAATGAGCTTCTTTTCCGCGAACGCTTGGATCAAAATTTTGTTCGGGAAGTTTAAGATCGAACTCACGCACCTCCCCTTTCTTCAACCCGACCAACTTTTTTTCAAATTCCGGAAAATGATTTGATTTTCCCAGCTCGACAGGAATTCCTTTGCCCGTACCCCCCGGAAAAGGCTGCCCTTCAATATGTCCGTCAACATCTAAAAGAGCCACATGTCCCACGGCCAAAGCGGCCCCCTCCTCCGCCGGCTTGAGCTCGGCGCGAGATTCTTGAAAACGGCTTAAGGTGGCATCCAATTCTTTGTCGGCGACCACCGGCTCGATTTTTTTTAAGCGAAATTTCCAAATAGTCTTTCACTTCAAAGTGCGGAAAAACTTCCAACTCCACCGAGTAAGCATACTCTTTTCCTTTTTCCAAAGGCTTGAGATCAAACTGGGGGTCGGAAGCCGGGCGCAAGGTGTATTCGGTAATTACTTTCGCATAAGTTTCGTTGATAACGCCGTTCAAACTTTCCATGGTGATGTCGGAAGAGTAAAATTTTTCCAAAACATTTGGCGGAATTTTTCCTTTTCGAAAACCTTTCACGTCCGCTTTTTTTCCAACGGTGCGATAAGCGGCGTCGAAAGCGGCATTGACCTCGTTCAAGGGAATGTCGACAGTGATTTTCTTTTTGGTGTTGTTGATATGTTTGATGGTCGATTTCATAAAATGTTCACCTCACGTAAGATATTAAAAATGTGGGTGATGCCGGGATCGAACCGGCGACCCGCTGATTAAGAGTCAGCTGCTCTACCAACTGAGCTAATCACCC
>OBEQ011314018.1_pt1 | contig 34540 bp, 33 predicted proteins | sample 1670901 | NCBI WGS metagenome assembly OBEQ01 (sample SAMEA104232315, study PRJEB22302) | groundwater metagenome | biome: forest; feature: aquifer; material: groundwater | place: USA | collected 2011-08-07 | depth 5.4 m | reverse complement strand
TTATTCGCAAACACTATAACGGTCCTGCACCGTGCCTCCGAGACTGGTGGTAATGCAGTGAGAGTTTTTTAGTATATTGTATCCACATTAATAATAAAAGATTGAAAAATGGCAAAACAACAAACCTTTGCAGATAAAGCCGCTAAAGCTGCGGCTCAACCCGGAAAAAAGTGCCCAAAATGCGGCACAATCCGACAACCAATTTTATTCGTTGGCTCAGAACCCACAAAAAACGGAAGCATCCGTTTTAGTCACAAGCGGGTACAACTTTGCCAATGCAACGAAAAGGAAGTGTACGCATAGCGTACGGGAAACAGTACTTTTAGAACGATTCGAAATATCGGCATCGGAATACCCGGTGCCGTTTCGTTCTCTAAGAAGCTATTTCGACAATTAAGAAACCAACTGCACAAAATAAACGTATAATGGATGCATACCCGGTAACTGAATTTGAAGCTATCATCGAAGATGATGGCTCTCTACGGCTACCAAAGGAATTGCAACAAAAGATGCTCCCGGGCGCAACAGTAATTGTGCGCCTTGTTGAGGGTCATCTTACATCCATGCTTCGCTCGCGCGGAGTTACAGAAGAAGAGATTGAGACAATCTCCCGTTTACAAATGGAACAACGGGGAGATGTGATTCGTTTTCTTGAAACAGAAGGAGCATTTTCTTCCAATCGTAGTTTTGCAAAACGAGTACAATTGTTAATTGCATGAGTACGAGCGGAATTAAAAAGGTAGTCCTTCATTCAGATATTATTCTCGCACATTTGATGACTTCAAAAAAAGAAGTCTCAGTTATGCGCATGGCGATGCGGAAATATTTCTGTTATACAACTGTTTTTAATGCAATTGAACTATTCTCACTTGTTCGATCAGAACAGGAGAAGAAAACGATGGAATCGGCAATGTCTTCATTAAAAATTCTTGGGTTAAATGCTAAAAGCGCACCCAGCTATGCTGATGTTATTCAGAATAAGAGACTACCCCGAATGAACGGATTAATTGCCGGATTATGTTTAGAGAGTAAGTTACCGATTTTAACAAGTAAACCTTCCGAGTTTCGGAGGGTCAAAGGATTAAGAGTCCTTACACCGAACGATATAGTAAACGATAACCAATAAGAGTACACTATGATTCTTGGAAAAGTAGTTGGAACGATTTGGGCAACCAGAAAAGACGAAGAACTTGTCGGGATGACGTTTCAAGTTGTAAAACACATCGGGTTAGATTACAAATTGAAGGATACATTTGTTGTAGCTGTTGACACAGTACAAGCAGGTATAGGAGATGTCGTCTTAGTTTGTAGCGGCAGTTCAGCGCGCCAGACAACAAAAACCAAAAATAAACCGGTTGATGCTGTTATTATGGCGGTTGTTGATAAACTTGACGTAGGCGATTAGTGTTTTTCGGAAAGATCATAGGAACCGTTTGGGCAACACGTAAAGACGAAAATCTTGTTGGTGCGAAGTTACAACTTCTTCAGCCACTCAATGCCTATCGTGATAATGTGGGTGACCCGATTATAGCCGTAGATACAATTGGCGCCGGGCAGGGCGAGACAGTGATATATATTACATCAAGAGAAGCAACAATTCCACTTCCGGTAGAATTAGCTCCGGTAGATGCGAGTATTATAGGTATAGTAGATAGAATAGATTTGAATTGACTAATTGAGATAATAAGACAGCATATTCATGGCAAAACTTACAAAGCAATTTACAAATAGAGAGAGTCAATCGCTGGATAAATACCTCCAGGAGATCGGGAAGGTAGATTTACTTACCCCCGAAGATGAAATTGATCTTGCAAAACGCATTAAAAAAGGGGACCAGAAGGCGCTTGAAAAATTAACCAAAGCGAACCTTCGTTTCGTTGTTAGCGTTGCAAAACAATACCAGAATCAGGGGTTATCGTTAGGCGATTTGATCAATGAAGGCAATTTGGGCCTTATTAAAGCGGCAAAACGATTCGATGAGACGCGTGGATTCAAGTTTATCTCGTATGCGGTGTGGTGGATTCGTCAGTCAATTCTTCAAGCATTAGCAGAACAATCACGTATTGTTCGTTTGCCATTGAACCGTGTTGGCGCGTTAAACAAAATCGGAAAAGCGTTCAGTACGCTTGAACAGGAATTCGAGAGAGAACCGAGTGCGAGCGAGCTTGCTGAAGAACTCGATATGTCGCTCTATGAAGTTTCCGATACATTGAAAATTTCAGGCAGACATCTTTCGATGGATGCGCCGTTTGCTCAGGGTGAAGATAACCGATTGCTTGACGTTATTCAGGACGAACGTACGCCAATGCCTGATCATGAGCTTATCAAAGAATCACTGAGTAAGGAAGTTGAACGGGCATTAAACACACTTACGGAACGTGAAGCTGAAGTTATTCGATTGTATTTCGGATTAGGCAGAGAACACTCGTTGACATTGGAAGAGATTGGAGAGAAATTCAAACTCACCCGTGAACGCGTACGTCAGATTAAAGAAAAAGCAATCCGACGATTGCGCCATGCAACACGCAGTAAGCACTTACGCGCGTATTTAGGATAACGAATACAGTTTTACGAAGGAAACACGATTTGAGTATTCTCCCTATATATTTGTACGGTTCGGAAATTTTAAAAAAGAAAGCCAAGCCTGTTGCTGAAGTGAGCGACAAGCTCGTTGTTCAAATTATGTATATGTTTGAAACGATGCGACAGGCTGACGGTATCGGGTTAGCTGCCAATCAAATCGGCAGTCTTGACCGAGTGATTGTTATTGATGTTTCTGAAGTTGAAGAGTATGAAGACGTTCAGCCGATGGCATTAATTAACCCGGAAGTCACATTCAGAGATGGTGAGCAGACGGGAGAAGAAGGCTGTTTAAGTATTCCTGACGTGCGTGATAAGGTGACCAGACCCGTAACCATCCATGTTCGATATCGCGACACGAATTTTGCTCTCAGAGAAATCGAAGCTAATGATTTACTCGCCAGAGTCATTCTTCATGAAATTGACCATTTAAACGGAGTGTTATTTCTGGATTATCTTACTGCTGCAGAGCGGAGCGTACACAAGGAACAACTTGATCTTATTAGAAAAGGTGAAGTTGAAACTTCGTATCCGGTCGTAACAACTTCAAAAGCCTTCGCCTAAATTTTAATCATCCATCGGAGCCTATAGATGCGTATTGTTTTTATGGGTACAGCAGAGTTCGGCATCCCCGGATTACGTCTTTTGCTTGAACACAAGTATGATATTGTTGGTGTCGTCACCAATATTGACAAGCCATCTGGACGTGGGCAGAAGGTCAATATTTCACCCGTAAAACAATTCGCACTTGAGCATAACCTTCCACTACTTCAACCAAGTTCACTAAAAGATGAAACATTCATCTCTGAGTTAAAAGCCTTAGATGCAGATTTGTTTGTTGTGGTTGCATTCAGGATTTTACCTGCTGTTGTTTTTCGTATTCCCAGACTTGGTACGTTCAATCTCCATTCTTCGTTATTGCCCAAATATAGGGGCGCGGCTCCATTTCAATGGGCTATTATTAAAGGGGAACGCGAAACAGGGGTAACAACGTTCTTTTTAGACGAGAATGTGGATACAGGGAATGTAATTTTCCAAGCCCGATTACCGATTCGCGAGAATGAAACGGCAGGAGAATTGCACGATAGACTATCAGAAATTGGGGCGGAAGTGATACTCCATACGGTTAAATTGATTGAGATGGGAAATGCTCCACGCCACCCACAAGATAATTCTCTTGCAAGTCCTGCTCCTAAAATATTTAAAGAACATTGTGTTATTGACTGGGCAAAACCAATGAATGAAGTTCACAATTTTATCAGAGGGTTATCACCGATTCCGTGTGCTTATACTTTTCATCATGGTAAAATGTTGAAAATATATAAAGCAAGAATATTTTCAGGGGAACATAAGGGCGCTCCCGGCGAAATACTTCAGTCGGAAAAGCAATTTGTTGTTCGTACCGGAGATGGAGCAATCGAGATTCTTGAAATTCAACAAGAAGGAAAAAAGAAATTGCAAGTTGAAGAATTCCTGCGCGGCTATAAAATTACGGCAGGTGAACAATTAGGAACATAGTATGAATAAGAAACAAATGTTAAAAGATATAGGCGGACTTATTTTGTTGAGCGTGGTTATTGCGTTCACTTATAATTTCGTTTCTCCTAAGGGTCTTTCGTTGATACGAAAGGAAACGCCTAAGGAAACTATATCTGATTCAGCGTTATTTTCGACGCCTTCTCCGGCGCAGGAGAATAAAACCGAAATTTCTTCCGATAGTTCTAAAAAGCAATCCCCCGTACAAACGGATACTGTTAAAAAGATAGCAGTTCAAAAAGAAAAACCCGGAAAAGTTCAAAAAGAGGAACAGTCTTCAACAGTGGGATACAAAATAATCACGTTTGAACAGTTCTCTCGTATCGTAAAAGAGAAACACGCCCTTATTCTGGATGCACGTGAACCTGAAGAATATAAAGAAGGTCGTGTACCCGGGGCAATTAACATTCCCTATTTATCTGTTGATAATTATTTTGAGAAATTAGCAATGTATCCCCGCGATACACTTATCGCTATTTATTGCAATAATTTAATGTGCCCGCTTGGTAAAGGTCTTGCAGAATTTATGATGCAATTAGAATTCAAACGATTGTTCCTTTATGAAGGCGGCTATGATTATTGGGAACGTGAAGATATGCCGATTGAGAAATAGGATGAATAAGATATTAGGTCATACGATAGTAACATGGATTTCGCGTGTAACGTTGGGATTGATATTTATTGTTGCAAGCATTGAGAAAATAGCATTACCCGATATTTTCGCGGCAAATATTAATGCATATGGAATTATCCCTTTTCCCATGATTAACATCTTTGCTTTATTATTACCCTGGATTGAATTGCTTTGCGGAGTATATTTGTTGGCGGGGGTGAAAGTTCGTTCTGCATCATTAGTAATTTCAAGTATGCTTGTTGTGTTTATTGTTGCCATTCTTATTGCAATGGCGAAGGGGTTAACAATTGATTGCGGTTGTTTCGGTTCGGCTCATGCTACTCCTGTTGGGTGGCCCAAAGTTATTGAGGATGTAGGAATGTTGTTACTTGGGTTACATTTGATGTTTTTTGGGGAGAAGAGAAGCTTTGAATCAGTTCAGCCTGACTTATAATGTTAAAAAAAATAACATTTCATTAAACGACCCAGCTCCAGCCCTTCCCTGTCATCCAGAGGCTGATCTTTGACAAGCAGGGAAGGGAGCAGAACCGCTTAAAATTTATACTCAACTCGTATTCCATTTGCAAGGGGACTGAATTGGAGCGAACTTGTTTTTGTTTCCTGTTCGTGGAGGTTGAGAACCGCTTTTCCTGTTACATATCCGATCACAGAACCTAAGAGAACATCTGAAGTCCAATGGGCATCACTATAAACACGGGATAAAGCGGTGAGAGTTGCAATGGAATATAATCCTATAGAGGCATACGTATTGTCTATTTTTCCGGCAAGAACAGATGAGATCGCAAATGCCGCGGTGCTATGGCCTGAAGGGAGTGAGACATGATCCTCTTCAAATGTGAATGATGCAAATTCTGTATTGCCGTTATTCAAATAGGGTCTGCTACGACCTGCAAGAAATTTAATAGATTGAGTGATAGCGGCAGAAAAAGCAACCGATTCAAAAACCATAAATCCGGTTGTTCTCAGTTCCTTGTTTTTGGTTATTAACCCAACCCCATACATTCCTGCTGATAGCCCCACGCCAAAATAATTTTCTCCATAAATTCTTCCAGCTTCGGATAGGTTTTCATTAATGGATGATTGATTCCGTTGCATAAGTGAGCGTATATCTTTATCAACTAGAAAAGTGGCAGAAGTTCCGCCGACGATTGCACCTGTTTTTATCCAGTCTCCTTGTTGCCAATGTAGTGGTAATGTGAAAAATGCGCCCGCATCTATAAAGAATTGTTTGGTATCCGATAACACTATCGGGAAGAATGGGTGTTTAGATGAGTCTGATTGAGCAAACGTTTGTTGAGAGAACACAAAGAGAGAACTTTGCAATAGGATCAACCATAAAAAAAACGATTTGACCGGCTGAGAGCGAGTATAAATTATCTTCATAAGATAAAGTAATCAATTTATGATTTTAAACTAACGATTTGGTCATTTGGGGATGAACTTTCATTAATACAATAGCTCCGAAAAGCATAAGTATTGTTGCAAATCCGAATCCCACGATTGGAGAGAATATTGTCCATAGTAAACCAACCACAGTACTGGCAATAAAATCTCCAACGCCATTGACAGTTCCTAATATTCCCATGCCGATTCCGCGAATTTCTGAATTCGTCAGGTCAGCAGTAATTGCTCCTTCTAATGTATCTTCAACTGCAATAAAGATCCCTGCAAGCCCGAATAAAGAAAATAAATATATAGGAGAATTCCAGTGGAAGAGAAATGCAAAAACGAACCCTAATATTGTAACAGCGGCAGTGAAATACCCAAGTTTTAAAATGCTGATTCTTCCGATTTTATCACTTAGCGCTCCGATGGGATATGATGCAATAGCATAGGTGATATTTCTAACGATGTACATCAAGCCGGCAAGTTGTGCCGCGTGAACTAAACCAAACATTGGTTCAAGTAATGTCGTTGCGGCAAGGATTAATAGGGTGGGGGCAAAATCTCCTAATCCAAAAACGCCAACGCCAAGAAGATATTTTCGGAAATCGGGGGGCAATGTTTTAATTGTGCCCCAAAATTTTAGTTGAGGGTTGGGTGAATGTCGCTTATCAATAACAGAAAATGCGAAAACGACGGCGGAAAGAATTCCCGGAATTAATGTAATGAGGAAAACATTTCGGAAGGGTTGTGAAGTGCCTCCCAACGTAGAGGGATGCCAAAAGGAAAGGAGCCATATCCCTATGAGTGGTCCAACGAATGCGCCGACGGTATCTGCCGCGCGATGGATACCAAATGCTTTTCCACGATACTGTGGAGCGATGGAATCACTGAGCATTGCATGAGTGATCGGGCTTCTGAATCCTCGCCCGAACCATCCGATGATACGACCTAGCAGTACAAGATGCCATGTTATCGCAAAGGCAAAAAGGGATTGAGAAACTCCTGTGACGAGATAGCAAAGTGAAGCGAGTATTTTTCGATGCCCGTAACGATCGGATATCCACCCACCCCATAGTTTAATGAAACTGGAAATTGCGTCTGATGCTCCTTCGATAATGCCAAGTGCGGATGGAGGCGCACCCATGACAGCAAGAAAACCGGGGAGAACGACTGTTGACATTTCGTGACAAGCATCTGAGAGAAAACTTGTGATTCCCATGCCGACCACATTACGGTTAAGCCAATGTTCTTGAGTATTCAATGGTTCAGAAGTATTTTCCGACATGAAAACTTGAATTACCGTTTTCCGTGCGTGTATTTAATAATCTCGGCTTTTTCAATAGTGACTATTCCGCCACAGCCTGTTTTTTCAAAAAGTTCATCAATGTAGGGTAAGAAGGATTTAATTTGTTCCTCTGTATCAATAATTTCTACAAGGATAGGAAGATCGTGAGAAAGTTCTAGGATTTTTGCCGTATGAATGACTCGACTTGCCGCGCCGAATCCTTCTACGCCACGCAAGACTGTTGCGCCGGCTAATCCCACTTCGCGGGCTTTCCGAACGATTACTTCATACAACGGTTTGTGTTCGTAATGATCTGTTTCGCCTAAAAATATTCTGAGTAGTTTTCCATCACCGGAGAGTTTCATCTTTTAGTCCTTTCAATTAAACCATTTTGCCGAGAGTCATACCAACATACGTTGCACCAAGGCATGTAACAATGCTAAGAGCAATATTCAGTCCTGCATACAAAAATTGTGCATCGTTCAAGAGTGTAATTGTTTCATAGCTGAAGGTAGAAAATGTTGTAAAGCCGCCAAGGATGCCAATGGTCAAGAACATTCTTAACGCCGGATTGACAAGAAAACGTTCTTCAAACATGCTCATCAGAAAACCGATAAGTAAGCATCCAAGAACGTTTACTACGAATGTTCCGTAGGGAAACGAACTGTTTGTTGTGCGAGACAATGCAGTTGATAGTAAATACCGCGCACTTGCACCGATACCGCCGCCGAGAAAAACAATGAGAACGTTAGTCAAAAAAAAACCTTTTAAAATAATTGGTGTTTTATAAAAAGTTGTAACCAAAAAAGTAAAAAAATAAAACATTGCGGCAGAATGAGGTAATCCTCAAAATTGTGGCAAGAGTAGGGGGATTGCTTCGTCATCTCGCCGTGATCAATGATAGCGAGATTTCTCGCAATGACACTTTTTTACTTGTTTTGAACGGAACGGAGTGTATTTCTCATCAACATGGCAATCGTCATTGGACCGACGCCACCGGGGACGGGAGTAATTGCTGAGGCAATCTTCGATACTGAATCGAAGTGAACATCTCCGACAATGCGGTATCCGTTTTTTGCCGTGGAATCATCTACACGGTTTATACCTACATCAATAACGACTACGCCGGGTTTTACCATATCTGCGGTAACATAGTTTGGTTTTCCAATTGCCGCAATGAGAATATCTGCTTGTTTTGTGTAATACGAAATATCTTTTGCTCCAGTGTGAGCAATTGTTACAATTGCATTTGCACCGTGTTGTTTTTGTAAAAGAATATTCATTATTGGTTTGCCGACAATATTACTTCGTCCGACTATTACAACATGTTTTCCCGACGGGTCGTTCCCACTGCGGAGAAGGAGTTCTTGAATTCCGAGAGGTGTACAGGGTTTAAGACAATCCAATCCGGCAACTAAACGCCCGATATTGATAGGGTGAAAGCCATCAACATCTTTTCGGTAATCAATAGTATTGATTATTATCTCTTCGTTGATATGTTTTGGAAGAGGTAGTTGAACAAGTATCCCATGAATTTTTGGATCAGCGTTATACTGTTGTATGAGTTGGATGAGATGCTGTTCGGTTGTCTCAACGGGGAGCCGATCTGTAATAGAATAAAATCCTATTTCTTCGCAAGCCTTTCCTTTCATCTTTACGTATGACTGCGACGCGGGATTTTCACCGACAAGAATAAAGGCGATACCGGGAATTATTCCACGTTCGGAACGAAGACGATCAGCTTCTTGCTTAACTTCAAGTTTAATTTGTTCGGCAATTTTCTTGCCATCAATTAGTTGGGCATTCATAGAATGATAGATTCAGGACTTAAAGAAATTTGGGGTACATAAAGCTTTCAAATTTCAAGGCTTTGCCCGTAGTAGTATCTGCCTGGACAAACACACCGCAAATATGATTATCGTTTGATGCCATTTCATATTTATATGGGGTTTGGAAGATGTGACGTTTTAATGCGATTTCAGTTTTCATGCCAATAACGGAATCGTACGGTCCGGTCATACCGACATCGGTGATGTACGCAGTGCCTTTGGGCATGATACGGGCATCGGCTGTTTGGATATGGGTATGTGTGCCAACTAACGCGCTTACTCTTCCATCTAAATACCAGCCCAATGCAATTTTCTCGGATGTGGTTTCAGCGTGCATATCCACAAAAATGACTTTTGTTTGTTCGCGCATTTTTTCAATAGCCCAATCTGCTTTGTGAAAGGGGCAATCAATGGGTTGCATATAGACACGTCCTTGCAAGTTCATCACTCCAACTTTCCCTTTATCTCCCAGATCAAAAATAACAAAGCCGTTGCCGGGATTTTCTGCCGGATAGTTGAGAGGGCGGAGGACGTTTCTAGTGGAAGCGAGGAGTTTTTTCGCTCCCCAATTATCCCATAAATGGTTTCCCGTAGTAATGACATGGACGCCGAGACCAAATAATTGGTTTGCTAATTTCTCGTCAATGCCCTTTCCTTCGTCTATGTTTTCGCCGTTGGCGATGCACAGGTCTATTTCATATTTTTGGAGGTAGCTTTTTAGAAGGGTTTGAGTGATCTCAAACCCGGGTTTTCCGACGATATCGCCGATAAAAAGGATGTTAAGGGTTGGGGGCATGACCTATATTGTAATAATAATCAAATTGATAAATATCAAGGCAAAATATATCGAAATTTGCCTTGACAAAAAATTTTTATATTTTATATCACCACGCAAGAGTCCCGTTTGTGCGGGACTTTATTATTTGCGTCTATGGTCATAAATTAGCGCATTTATCAGGCTAAACTGTTCTTAATGATCGTTGTTTTCTTGAACAATGTAGGATTGAAATGTCAGCAACTGAAACTAATTCGCAAGTCGTATCTACGACAGCGAACACATCGTATCTTCCGTTAGATGATTTTGGAATATCGGTACACACCAATACGCTCCGCCGATGGTATCAACTTATGCACCTTGGCAGGTTACTTGACCAGAAGGCGGCGTTATATGTAAAACAAGCAAAGGGTTGGTCATATCATGCCGCGTGTTCAGGACATGAAGGGGCGCAACTTATTCTGGGACTTTCTTTTCGCCAGAATAAGGATTTTCTCTTCCCGTATTATCGCGACTTAATGACCTGTCTAGCGGCAGGACTTACACCGGAAGAAATTATTCAAAATGGTCTTTCAAAGCCGACGGATGTTGCATCCGGCGGGCGACACATGAGCAACCATTTAGCAAAACCATCAATTAGAATTCAAAATGTTTCATCGGTAACAGGAAACCACACGCTTCATGCCGTTGGTGTTGCACGAGCCGCAAAAAAATATGGCGGTGACGAAATTGCGTTTTCCAGTCATGGCGAGTCAGCTGTATCTGAAGGATATGTTTACGAAGCTATTTGCGGTGCGGCAAGAGAAAAACTCCCGGTAATTTTTGTTTTTCAGAATAACAGGTATGGTATCTCCGTACCCATAATAGAGCAATCGGCAAATGATTGTGTGGCTGATAATTTTATTGGATTCAGTAATGTAAAAATTGTTCGTGTTGATGGAACGAACGTGTTTGATTGTTGGCGCGGAATGCAAGAAGCATTGGACTATGTTCAATCAGGCGAAGGTCCGGCTATCTATCACGCTGATTGCGTACGTATGCAATCGCACAGTAATTCCGATAAACAGGAAGCGTATCGTTCGGTAGAAGAAATTGCCGAAGCGCAATTATATGATCCTGTTAAACGTTTTAGAAATTATCTTATTTCACAAGGCGAGATTGGCGAAACAGAACTCTTAAAAATTGAAGAAGAAAATGCCAAAACAGTGGAAACAGCTGCAATGAATGTTGAGGCAGAACCTGATCCTGATCCGTCAACAGCATTGAAGTATATCATTCCGGAACCGTACGATAAAGCGCATGAAGATGATCCGGCTGATATCAATCCGGAAGCTCCGATGCTCAATCTTCGCGAAGGAATCAATCAAACCTTAAAGGAAGAATTTCGTCTCAATCCCAATACGTTTTTATGGGGACAGGATGTCGCATCCCATGATAAAGGGGGTGTGTTCAATGTTACCAAGGGAATGCAACAGGAATTTGGAGCGCGTAGAGTGTTTAATGCGCCTATTGCAGAAGATTTTATTGTCGGCACGGCAAATGGTTTTTGTCGTTACAGGGATGACATTTGGGTAGTTGTAGAAACTGCTCAATTTGCCGATTATGTTTGGCCTGCTATGGAAGCGCTCATTGAAAGCTCGCACGAGTATTATCGCAGTAACGGACAATTTACACCTAATATGGTTCTCCGACTTTCATCAGGCGGGTACATTGGCGGCGGGTTGTATCACTCGCAGAGTGTTGATGGAATTTTTGCTTCGTTGCCCGGTTTTAGAGTAGTAGTGCCATCGTTTGGCGATGATGCCATCGGTATGTTACGTATGGCAATGAGGAGCAAAGGCTTAACGTTTTTTGTCGAGAACAAGTATATTTATAACCAACATTTTACCAAAGGAAGACAGCCCTCACCGAATCATGTAGTTCCTTTTGGGAAAGCTCGCGTTCGCAGAGAGGGGAGTGATCTCACTATCGTAGCATGGGGAACACCGATTCATTTTGCATTACGTGTTGCTAATAAATTGCATGATGAGCATCATATTGATGCTGAGGTGATTGATCTTCGTTCATTAAAACCACTTGATATGGATTCTATTATTGCAAGTGTGAAGAAAACGGGACGATTGCTTGTTGCACACGAGCATCCGATGTTTGGCGGGTTTGGCGGAGAGATTGCAAGTAACGTCGCTGAGCAAGCATTTAAATATCTTGATGCGCCGGTTATGCGGGTTGGTTCAAAGGATTGCCCTGTACCATTTTCAAGGATTCTTGAGCATGAAGTGTTGTTGCAAGAAAAAGATATTTATGATGCGGCGTTGAAGTTGGCGGCGTTTTAAAATATTGTTTCCTATAAGTGTAATTGCAAAGGTCGAGCGAAAGTTCGACCTTTGTGTTTTAAAGTGATTTGTTTTTTTTGGTTTTCATTTCGCAATACCCTAACTTGAAGTAATACATAATATTTTTTTGAAATAGAAAGATTGGAAATGAGCAGTACACAGAATCTATTATCAATCACTCCACAAGAGTTTGTTCTCTTCCTTAAGCAACACGGTATCAGACGGTGTTATTTTGTGTTTGATACCGCATCAAAATCAGTAAAAGCCTCCCACCCTGAATTACAACCATTAGCCGATTTTTTTCGTAAGGATACACGTGATTTTGCCAGCCATGAAGGCATTTTCCTTCAAGTGAGCAAAGAGTATGACACGTTGCAGGGCGCTTTTGTTCACAGAACGCACCGAGGGCAGGCGGCTGGCGGCACACGCTATTGGCAATACTCTACAATGGAGGATTTTCTGCGCGATGGGTTACGGCTCGCAAAGGGCATGACCCATAAAAACGCTTTAGCCGGAATTTGGTGGGGCGGAGGGAAGGGTATAATGGTACATAATCCTTCGGTTAATAAGTCCGATGAGACAGTGCGAAAATCTTTGTATAGAGAATTTGGCGAAATGATGACTTCGTTACGCGGTTGTTATGTTACGGCAGAAGATGTTGGTACAAATGTCACCGATATGATGAATGTTTTTGCTACGACACGTTTTACGACCTGCATCTCGCCATCCGTTGGGGGAAGCGGGAATCCATCCATCCCTACGGCGCGTGGAGTTGTATGCGGTATTGAAGCCGCACTACAATTTTTAGGCTTGGGAGCCATAGAAGGAAAAACGGTCGCTGTGCAAGGAATGGGAAATGTGGGTTCACCCCTGATTAATTTTCTTTTTGAAAAGAAGGCAAAGAAAGTTATTGCCGTTGATATTAACTCACAATTGGTAGAAAAAGGGAAGAAGGAATTTGCAGGAAAAAATCTGGATGCGAAGGTTGTTGCGTTGGGTGATAATTCAATTCTTGCTACTGAATGTGATATTGTAGCTCCATGTGCAACAGGAGCAATTATTAATCCTGTTACTATCCCGGGAATAAAGGCTAAGATTATCTGCGGGGCGGCAAACAACCAGCTTGAAGACCCGAATCGAGATGATGACACAGTATTCCAACGGGGAATAATTTATGTTCCTGATTTTCTTGCCAACAGAATGGGCATTGTTACCTGCGCCGATGAACAATATGGTTACGTTAATAATGATCCTGCTATTGAGCAACACTTGAATCGTGAGTGGGAGTATTCGGTCCATCAAACAACGTTGAAGGTATTACAGAACTCCAAATCGAAGAATATTGCACCGGGTCATGTGGCAGTGCAGTTAGCAGAGGAGTTATCGTTTGTAAATCATCCTATTTACGGGCATAGAGGCGAGAAGATTATTCGTTCAGTGATTGAAGATGGGTGGTCTCTTACTTGAGATTATTGTTATTATTGATATAGAGAAATTTAGATTCGTAATTTTGAATGATGAAGATTAATGTTTAAAACGAAAGAGTCCGATTGTACATCGGACTCTCTTGGTTTTAAAGCTTTTTTAAGAATTCTTACTTCTTAATATCGAGAAGTTCGATTTCAAAAATTAGGGTTGCGTTGGGTGGGATTACTTGTCCTGCACCTTGTTCGCCGTATGCTAATGCTGAAGGGATATATACTGTGAATTTGGAACCAACAGGCATAAGTTGTAAGCCTTCTGCAAAACCGGGAGCAAACCGATTTACGGGGTATGTTGTCGGTTCTCCGCGTTTGAATGAGTTGTCGAATTCTGTTCCATCGAGGAGAGTTCCTTTATAATTAATAGTAACAGTTTGGTCTGCGGTTGGTTTTGGACCTGTTCCCATTTTATCAACCTTATATTGCAAACCGCTGGCTGTAGTTTTTACTCCTTCTTTCTTGCCGTTTTCTGCTAAGAACTTTTCTCCATCTTTCTTTGCTTGTTCACCTTTCACAGCCGCCTCTGCTTGTTGTTTCTTCATTAATTCCATACGCCATGCTGAAAGCACTTGTGTGGATTGATCGGGTGTAATCATTAAATGTGTACTATCAATATAATCTTGCATGCCTTTTGCGATGATCGCGGCATCAACATCAAGTTTCTGTGCTTTCATGTTCTTGCCGATATCCATACCGAGGCTATAACTGACGCTATCTTTGGTTGTCTTGAGACTGACTTGTTGCTGAGTATTTCCTTGACAGGACATGAGAATCAAACATGCGCATGTCAGTAATAAAATTTTCATTAAAGTTTTCCTTATTGATGATGAAGTAAGAGGCAGAATGATGTTTCTCTTCAAGGTTAGAAAATGCTTCTTTTTCACCAAGAATGGAGGTTATTGAGTATAGAAACGTCTAATTGCCCTCGACAAGAGTTACCAGTCGAATGTAAAAATGCGTATAAAAATACCATTTTCGCCCGCCATATCAAAATAAGGGTTGATTCGTCTCTGTAAATGTCCTATATTCATCAAAACTCATAATTTTATTTAATTTTTATTTTCTAAGTTCTCGTTATGTTGAATTATATCTGGATATCTCTGTTAGTAATCGGGATTGGTGTTGCGGTGTATAATGATGTGCACGATATTTCCTCGAATAGATACAAAAACGGCGACACGGAAGATGGTATAATTAATTTTTCTATACAACCATCTTACCCACTTGTTAAAGATTCAGCCTATACTTGTACAGTTCAACTTTTCCGTGTTCGTATGTATAGGGAACTCCTTCCTGAAGAAGAAAAATATGCAGACAAATGGACTGACTTACCACAAAAGGCGGAATATATTCCTAAAGAAAATAAAAGTGGTATTATCCGTATCTATGTTGATCACAATGCTCCTGAGTTATGGAAGGATCGCCAGAAGGCTCAGAAGGGTTCCGATTTTTTACTTGCCCACGTTTATCTCCAAGTGTTACCAAATTCTGATTCAGTAAAAATTGTTTCTTTAACTTTCGATCCCATTAAATTCGTCAAACTTAACCAGATTACAAATGATGGAATCATCAAATCAGCAACGGCTGCGGTTGAGCTTGCTTTAGGACTTATCGGCATTATGGCGTTGTGGCTTGGTATCATGAAAGTAGCAGAGCAGGGAGGGCTTGTAGCATTATTAGGCAAAGCATTGAAACCTATTACAACAAGAATATTCCCTGATGTTCCTGCAGATCATCCTGCAATGGGGGCGATGATTATGAATATTTCTGCAAACATGCTGGGGCTTTCAAACGCGGCAACACCGTTTGGATTAAAGGCAATGGAAGAGTTAAATAAACTTAATAAGAAAGTCGGAACGGCGACCGATGCAATGTGTACATTTCTTGTTATTAATACGAGTAATGTACAGTTAATACCGGCAACAGTGATTGCGATTCGTGCTGCATCCGGTTCTTCAAATCCGACAGAGATATTGGGTCCGGTAATCGTTTCGACGGGAGTAACTTTGATAGTCGGTGTTACGGTTGTGAAGTTGATGGCAAAATTACCTCTCTTCAAAAAACAAATTGAAGACTGAGGTAAGACATGGAAACGATTCTTAATTTAGTAAATATACTTTCGATTGTAGCCATTCCCGGGTTGGTACTTTTTATTCTTGTTTATGGGACATTCAGAAAAGTTAAGGTGTATGAAAACTTTGTCGAAGGGGCGAAGGAAGGCTTTCAAGTTGCTATACGTATCATTCCGTATCTTGTGGCAATGCTTGTAGCGATTGGTGTATTTCGTGCGAGTGGGGCAATGGAGTTGCTTACTTCACTTCTTTCACCAATAACGAATTTTATTAAGATGCCATCAGAGGCATTGCCAATGGCTCTCATTCGTCCATTATCAGGAAGTGGAGCGCTTGGTGTCATGTCGGATATTATTAAGACGCATGGACCTGATTCGTTAATCGGGCGGATGGTCTCGGTGATGATGGGGAGTAGTGAAACTACGTTTTATGTGTTAGCAGTGTATTTTGGGTCGGTAAGTATAACGAGAACAAGACAAGCGGTTCCTGCAGGTATCATAGCCGATATTGTGTCGGTTATCATGTCTGTTTTGCTTGTAAATTTGATTTGGGGGTAATTTTTCTTTGCTTTTGCAATGAAATCTCTCTATATTTTTCAGTTTCTGATGCGATGATACACTTTGCTTAAATGAACATCCTTTTTCTATTCTAAAAGAACGTATTCAATTAATATGCATGAATTCAGCAGAGTAATTTTAGAGAAACAATTCGTTGTTTCTTCTAAAAGAAAGTTAATGTATTGCTATACGTTTATTGTAGGTTTTATCCCTATTAGAATCTATTCCCAACCGATGTAAGTTTCTCACCATGAATTTCCTCAATAAACTCGTTGTTGCCGCCGTTCCCCTTGTACCAAAATCAATTGTAAGAAAATTTGCAAGTCGTTATATTGCAGGAGAAGAAATTTCCGATGCTGTGGCGGCTGTAAAACGTTTGAACAGTCAGGGTATGCTAACGACTCTGGATGTATTAGGTGAAAGCATCACTCTGAAGGAAGAAGCGACTTCTGCCACCGATATGATCATCGAGGTTATCAAGACCATCGAAAAGGAAAAACTTGATTCAAATGTTTCTATCAAGCTAAGTCAGTTAGGTTTACTTCTTGATAAAAACTTTTGTTTAGAGAACGTCCGAAGGATAGTTCAAGCGGCAAAAGATCGAGCGAATTTTGTTCGCATTGATATGGAAGATTCTGCATGCACCGACGCTACAATTTGGGTGTATAGGGAAATCCGAAAACAGTTCGATAATTCCGGCATAGTGTTACAAGCGTATCTTAAGAGAACCGAAAAGGATGCAGAAGCATTAATAAATGAAGGGTACAACAATTTCCGTTTGTGCAAAGGTATTTATATCGAGCCGGCGGAGATTGCATTCAAAGAAAAGAAAGAAATAAACAATAACTTTATGCGTGTGGTTGAACAAATGTTCAAACGCAAGGCATATCTTGGCATTGCTACACATGATAGTGAACTCGTTGATGAATCGTATAAGATTATCAAAGAAATGAAGTTGCAGAAACACGAGTATGAGTTTCAAATGTTGCTCGGCGTTCAACCGGAACTTCGTTCTAAGATACTACGCGATGGTCATCGTGTTCGTGTGTATGTGCCGTTTGGAAGACAGTGGTATCAATATTCAACAAGGCGATTTAAGGAGAACCCACAGGTTGCCGGCAATGTCTTGAAATCATTATTAAGTAGTAATCACGTTCAGTAATCAATCACCATAGGAGAAATACATGGCTGACTCAAAATCAACATTTAAACCATACGTTCCTGCCGATACGAACCTGAAGGAGTTCACAATACGTGCGCTTCTGATAGGTCTTGTCATGTGCGTAGTGTTAGGCGCGGCAAATGCCTATCTCGGACTGAAGGCAGGTATGACAATCGCCGCAACGTATCCAGCCGCAGTTATCGGCATGGCTATTTTGCGTGTTTTAAAAGGAAACATCCTCGAAGAAAATTTTGCTCGTACCGTAGGCTCGATTGGTGAATCAGTCGCCGCCGGTGCTATTTTCACTCTTCCGGCTTTTTACATTGCCGGTATCTGGACAGACTTTGGTACAGTAGGGCACTACCTACAAGGAACTGCCATTATGATGGCAGGCGGTGTACTTGGTATTATGTTTGTTGCGTTACTTCGACGAGCCATGGTTGAAGATGCGGAACTTCCATTTCCGGAATCTGTTGCCGCCGCTGAAATTCACAAAGCATGTCGTTCAGGTGGTACGGGAGCGAAATTCTTATTTTCAGCAATGGGTATCGGCGCTGTTATTCAGGCATTAGGTCAGGTAAATTTTTTCGCCGCATCATGGCAGAAATTTATTTCTTACCCGCTTATTCTTAAGACATTCGTTGATAAGAAACTTCTTCTCGATTCGCAGAAGACTTTTGAAGGCGGTCTCATCGTTAGCACTCCCGGTATCAGCCCTGCATATATGGGCGTGGGATACATTATCGGACCCAAACTTGCATCGCTTAATTTTAGTGGTGGATTATTAGCGTGGGGATTATTTGTTCCGATTCTCACATATTTCTTGGCTCCAAACCTCATTGCAATGTGGCAAACAACTCATCCGGGTCAGATTCCCGGTGATTCCGATTGGCTTGGGATGGCTACTAACGTTTGGAAGTATATTGTCCGCCCGATCGCTATCGGCGGTATGTTAGTAAGCGCAGGCTTTACGTTATTCCGAATGAGAAAAAGTTTGATCACAGGTATCAGACGTTCTATCGGCGACGTGAAGAAAGCCGCAACCGGAGAACATATTTCCATCCGTACCGAACAGGATATTAGTTTTAAGTGGATCATGGTTGGTATCGGTCTTACTTCGATTGCAACATTCTTTATTTATTATTTCTTTGCTCAAGATGTTTTTGCCGCTTTGGTTGCAACCATTGTTATGATTATAGCGGGATTCTTCTTTGCGGCTGTATCGGGTTACCTCGTAGGAATGATCGGATCGAGCAATAACCCTATTAGCGGATTAACATTATCTACGCTTCTTGTTGCCGCCTTGCTAATGGTTGCTCTTAAAATGCAAGGTACTCAGGGTGTTGCCGCTGTTCTTGGTGTCGCAGGCGTTGTTTGCGTCTCTGCGGCAGTTGCAGGAGAAATGTTACAGGATTTGAAAGTAGGGCATATCCTTGGAGGTACTCCCTGGCGAATGCAAATAGGTGATTTGATTGGTGTGGCATTAGCCTCGTTGGTAATGTTCCTTCCGCTCGTTGTTTTACAGGTCGGCGATATTCATGCCGGTCAGATGGCAAATCCGCCATACGAAGGTGGTTTCGGCGGTCCAAAGTTACCTGCGCCACAGGCAAGTTTGATGGCTTTGTTATCACAGGGTATTGTTGGTGGTCAAATGGCATGGCCTCTTATTATCGTTGGTATGTTAATGGGATTAGGGTTCATTGCTATGCAAGTACGTAGCCCAATGCTTGTAAGCGTTGGAATGTACCTTCCACTTGAAACAACGTTTGCAATTTTTGTTGGTGGAATTTTGAAGGGTATTGTTGATAGAATTAATGCAAAGAAAAACCATAATGATGCACAGAAAGCAAGAGTGGAAAATACAGGTGTCTTGCTCTCTGCCGGACTTATTGCAGGTGAAGCGTTAATCGGGTTATTATTTGCCGCACTTGCATTCTTTGAACTTCAACTCCCTTCATGGGAAAGCAGTATGTCGTTAACCATTAGTTTCATCGTGTTAGGATTTATTGGTTGGGTATTAATACGACTACCAATCAAGAACGCCGGCAGAGCCGACGAACCTGCTCCACCCACAGCGGTAATGTAGTATCAGGTTCATGAAGAAGAACACAGAACCTGCGCCTAATTTATTGGACTATATTCCTGCTCGTTCTCTCCAATGGGAAACCATCGGAGAGAATGAGCAGGTAGTTCTCCTCGTACCGAAATTTCGGAAGGGCATCCTTGCAAAAGTATTGATGCCAAGAATTCCGAAACCCAATATCAAAGTAAAACTTGATCAGTACGGAAGTTATTTTTGGAGAATGTGCGATGGTAATACAACCGTGTTTAGTATTGCCGAAAAAATGAAAGAAAAGTTTGGCGATGATTTTGATCCGCACTACGGTCGGATTAAAAGTTTTATGTCGCAAATGATACAAGATAAGTTTTTAACTATTACTAATGATTCTATAACTAACTCATAGGAATGAAGATTATGCCGTCAGCAATTGATGGGTTAAAACCCCAACTCGTATGGAAATATTTTGCCGAGATTGCCAAAGTTCCAAGACCATCGAAGCATGAAGAACAAATAATTAAATACACCCTTGATACAGCAAAGAAACTTGGTTTAAGCGCCAAAAAAGATAAATGGGGAAATGTCGTTATTCAGAAACCCGCTTCAGCAGGTCGCGAAAAACTTCCATCCCTTTGTTTGCAAGGTCATCTTGATATGGTGTGTGAAATGAATGCCGGTAAAAAGCATGATTTCATGAAAGATCCACTTACACTTATTCGTAAGGGAAATATGATCATGGCGGATGGAACAACACTCGGCGCTGATAACGGTATCGCTGTTGCCACCATGCTCGCCATTGCAGAAGATAAATCTCTTCAACATGGTCCTCTTGAATTGTTGTTTACCATAGATGAAGAAACGGGATTGACCGGTGCAAGTAATCTCGCCCCCGATTTCCTTAAGAGCAAAACGTTGATGAACCTTGATTCGGAAGAAGAAGGCGATTTATATGTCGGTTGCTCGGGTGGGCGTGATACCATGGCAACATGGAAAGTGGATTTTGCAAATGCCACTGCCGGTTCTGTTGGCGCAACGTTAAGTGTTAAAGGATTAAAGGGTGGACACTCCGGTTTGGAAATTGATAAAGGTCGAGGAAACGCAATCAAAATTATTAATCGCGTGCTCATCGAACTAACAGCTCTTGGAGGACAACTTGCTTCCATTAATGGTGGTAACAAACGCAATGCTATCCCCCGTGAATGTTCGGCTGAAGTATTTGTCCCGAAAGCAAAATTTGAAAAGGCAAAAGCTTGTGTTGCAAGCATGAATACAATAATGAAAGCTGAACTTGCCTCCGTTGAACCTGATCTTGCTGTCACTCTTGAAGCAGTAGCAGGGAAGAAAAATGGCAAAGTGATTACACTTGCCCAGCAGAAAAAATTAACACAAACCATCATTGGATTACCGCATGGTGTGTTGAAGATGAGCGCGGATATTCCGGGTCTTGTCGAAACTTCAACGAATGTTGCAGTAATTAGCACAACCAAGAATGCAATTGTTTTAGCAACAAGTCAGCGCAGTTCAGTGGCATCGGAGTTGAATGAAGCAGTTGATTCCGTTTCAGCTATTTGCAAACTTGGCGGAGCAAAAGTTGAAAATACCGATGGTTATCCGGGATGGAAACCCAACCTTCAATCAAAAATTCTCAAACTCGCTAAAGATTCTTACAAGAAGCTTTACAAGAAAGATACAGCAGTAAAGGCAATTCATGCCGGTTTGGAGTGTGGAATTATCGGTGAACGTTTTCCGGGTATGGATATGGTATCGTTTGGTCCGACCATGGAAGGTGTTCATTCACCGGATGAAAAACTTCATATTGATACGGTTGATAAGTTCTATAAATTCTTATTGGCTATATTACAAAATTGGAAGTAAATTTCCATAAGCGTATTTCTTCGACGCCCTTACATTGTAGGGGCGTTGTTGTTTTAAAGGGGGGAGACCCACTCAACTTAAGAGTCTGTGCATTTCTTTAAAAAGCAAAAGGACAGTAAAAAACTGCCCTTTTTAGTACGCCCGGAGGGGTTCGAACCCACGACCCTCAGATTAGAAATCTGATGCTCTATCCAGCTGAGCTACGGGCGCATAATGCTTTTTTAATTTAAGAAATGTAAGTGAGAAAAAAAAACTGTAATAGTACAAAAACTGTAATAGTACAGGTCTTTTTTATAATTTTAGCAGTTAAGCATCAATTCAGAATATCTTTTTGAGAGGAGCAGTTATTCGATAACGTTATCAGTATGCTTCTACTATCATCACTTCTTTAAGAACGCGCCGCATGATTTCAAAACAAGCTGTCCGGCAGTACTAACCTTCACCCAATATGCTTTTCCGGGTAGTATAATATCAGATGCAACATAACCGTTGGTATAGCCGAAGTATGAAGATTGAACAGTTGTACCCAAAGGTACAATACAAGTGATAGAAATAGTATCGCTTATTGAACCAATCATATTCCAGCCGGCATTGACGGTAACTGTATCCTTATCAATAACAATTCCGGGGATGCTAACAATTTGCGCTGTATCGAACTTTAGCCAATATCCCATTCCATGCATTAGTGAGTCTTTCGCTTCATATCCGGTTGTAAAAGCAAATGCTGATGAAGTAGCGGAAGGGAAGAGTACGCTTTTTCGATTATCTACAACATTGACCGGAAGGGAAACCATATTCCATTCTTCAGAGATATTACATTGGAAGAGCGATGAATTACTTTTGAAGACGACATACAAGGTGTGGTTTTGATGAACGTTCACAAACGTGTAACTTGATGTTGAATCAACCAACACACCATCAACGAAAACACTATCAACATGGTAGCCGTTTTGAGGGGTGAATGTAAAACTTGTATCATTACCTGATTGTACAACAACCAATCCTGAAGGAGTGATGGTGCCATTACCGTAAACGGATGTTGTAATTGTATCATGTTCTATAGGTTGGGCGTTTACCCATGCAGTGTACCAGTAAGATGCTAACATAATAGTTGCTCGTTGGAATTGATCTTTTGTAAATCTTGATGTCTTAAACCACAAAGAATCATAGTACGCAGGAGGGACACTGCCGGTGCCATTCCAACCGGTAGCGGTTTTAGCGTAATCATCAGCCATAAGTACGGAATCAACAAGGCTGTTTGAATGATAGATAAACTCGAAGGCATAATCTAAAGGTGAAGTAACATAATGAACAGAATCCCAATTAATCACAATGGACGATTGAAATCTGTCAACCATTGAACTTTCATACCGGCTGTGAATGCCATGATTACCGGTGTTATCTCCGTTATAATTTTCAGTGTTGTGAAGCGGTTGATGTGCATCGCCTATGTAATGACCGAGGTCAGCCATTGTTGATTCGGCTTTTGCCGTATTTCCGCGTCTCAGTTGTGCAGTAAGAGAATCGAATGTGAGAACAATAGCCCATGGAAGCGTTCCGTTTGACCGAACATACGACCGACCGAACATCGTGTTCATGGAATCCAGATTGTGCGGGATAGAATGGTAATTCGGGTAAATATCAATATCAATATAGTGCCTATACGGTTCAGAAAAATACGAGGTATCGGAATAATCTTTTCTGCCATCGGCATCGGAAGCATGAGTATAATAAAACATACTATCCGCTTTCAGAGCTGACATGCTTGCCGGTAAGTGCATGGAGGCTTTGAGGTTAATTATTCTATGTCCGGTTGAACCCCACGAAAATACCATCGTAACGAGGAATAAGGTGAAAATGAGTGGGAGAACACATAGCTTGAAGATGTGTTTCCATTGATTTGTATAAAATTGCATGTGGTTGTTATGATTCAATGATGTGGGAATTCTATTGTATCTAAATAAGATACTTGTTTACTGAATAACAAACAATGGTTGTTTGCAGAACTGAGTCAAATAAGGTTGTTGCCTTCATTTCTAAATATTATATCAAAAATAGCTTAATTTTGGTACTTTGAAGAGTTTGCAACTTTGCAAGCTTTGCAATTTTGCAAACTTTCGTTAGACGGTGCAAGGTTGCAAAGTGGCTAACCTTCAAAGTTGTCAAAATTTATGTCTTCAAAGGTATCTGCCATCTGCCACTTGCCAAATTCCGTAGAGGTTGGCAAGTGGCAGATGTGAGCTCTTAAGTGCCATCCCGCAGGTTAATAATAAAAAACCCCGCTCTTACAGCGGGGTTTTTTCAAACTACAATTTATTGTTACTACTTAATCATTAACATACGTTTTACATCATTGAATGATACTTCTCCTGTTTCTGCGTTAATTACATTTAGTCTGTAGAAGTAAACGCCGCTGGCAAGAGATGTTCCATTAAATGGTATATCATACTGACCTGCTTCCATTTGTTCGTTGGTGATGAGTATAGCTACTTCACGACCGAGCATATCATATACCTTCAAACTCACCAATGACGAATTACCAAGTACAAATGACAAACTTGTCGTCGGGTTAAACGGATTTGGATAATTTTGATACAATGCATATTGTTCAGGTTCTGCCGACCTTACTTCATTCGTAACAATTCGATAAGGAGCTACAGAAGAATTAGGTAGTAGTATCCGGCAATCAATGAGTGGATGCGTTCCCTTCACAAGAAGCCCACCGGCCCATCTGCTTGTATCCATTACACCTTCAAAAGCATCAAGAATATTCCGAACCGTTGTTGCTAATTTTGTGTAGGTTTGTGCAGTTTCAAATGTTCTGTTCGGATACCCTCTCATCATTGTATCGGCTTTTGCTGAAAGTTGCGCTAATGTTAAGCCGTTCCATGGATTTGCGGCAGTATCGTTGAGAATTAATTCACCAAATCCCAAAGGTGTATTTTCCGAAGCAGAAGCAGTAATACTCAATTTCAACGCAACAAGGTTAGCAAAGAGAATATTGTCCTGCTTCGTTGGTGGTAAGGATGTTTGTTTTCCAACAAGGCTTTTCATATTCTTACCGGCTACAATAGAATCTAATCCTCTTGCCGCACCATCGTGGAGATTTACAATCCCTTTACTTGTAAAACTTAACGATTTTAATACATCACCCGATGACTTGAGATTGACCCAACCATATCGCTTGGCGCTATCTTTATTTGTCTGCATAATACCAATATTCATTCCGTACGGGTATCCGTCAGGATATACTGTTTCCATAACGTTTATTCGGTTTGGCATAGGCAGGCGAAGAATATTCATCGAAAAGATCGGGTTCCTCAATTTTTTACCTACGAGAACACCATTGTTTGTCCACCAGTATGAACTTACTTTTTGTAATACTCCTTTACTACTATGACCATAGACTTGGATAGTATCACCTATATTTAATGGTGATGCGAAAGTCAAATTCCATTTTGCCAATTTAGATTTCGCTACTTCCGATCTTGTTGATGGAGGTACAGTATAAAATTCATACGTTGTATCAATCGCTGAACCGAACTCCAGATGAATGCCATTTACTCCCGCTGAACGAGAATCAATGAGCGTTCCAAACTGTGCAGATGTCGGTTTCTGCTTTACCGATTTCCCGGTTTTTCCAAGATTATCCTGTTCCAAAGCAATCGAATCGGGATTGAACGTACGATAACGTACTTGATAAACAGGATCATCTCCAAACACTGCTGTAATGTTCTTATTATTATTCATAATCACAGTGATTGGGTTTGCACTTCCAGAAACATCACCGCTCCACCCCGTAAACACATAGTGTTCGTTTGGTATTGCCATCAGTTCTACAACTACACTACTATCGTAGTTTGGTTGATTGGGATTTTTTGTAACTATTCCGTTAGTTGCATTTATGTTGATAGAGTATTGTGGGGGCAAAGAATTTCCCGTAAGATTGATAATAATTCCAGTCTGACCGGGATGGGCTAATGCATTATTCCACATATATTGTCCAACCAAGTTATCGGGACCAACCTCATAATTATATAGTCTATTTGAGACAGGTAACGTAAAATTGCCAGTCATACTATCAGCAATTGTAAATGTGTACCCGGTGTCTGAAACGCTTCCGGCAATTCTGATGGGGAATCCGGGAGGATTCCCATTAACAAGAACCTGACCTTGAATACTTGAATTTACATGGTATGAAACAAGATTGTAAAAAAGGCTATCCCCTAAATGAATTCCATGTATTCTAGCTGTTCCTATCATATCGCTGTTTGTATTGTCATAGAAATACGATGCAAGCCGAAAATAACCGTCCCACAATTCACTTTCTGTTACTCCGATTTCAAAATAACCGGAACTATCAGTATTAACACTTCTGAAAAGTCCTGGGTTATTACTTTCTTTTAGTATAGAAACTCCTCGATTTGTTAAAGGATTTCCGTTTTCATCTTTAGCATACCCAACAACTTTTGCCGAATAAGAGACAAACGAAAAATTCATACCGGAAGGATTACCAGTTAGTGTAAATGAATACTCAGCGGGAGAATAAACAAAAGAAGGGAATGGATTATCGCCATTAACAAATCCCACTCGCCACGGATTACCTGTGGTATCAGCATCTGTATAGATCGTATAATCCCCCAGAGAATCAGTATATGCTTCCCATGAATTAGGTTCTACGATATGCCCTGAACGCTTTGCCTCTAACCATAGATATCGTGCACTTCTCCCTGATGGAGCAGTTACATGCCCTGAGATAGCGTGAGCAGGAGATGAGAGAGAGGTTACTGTCCCTCTACGTGATATAATGAATCCCCCCTGACTAAAAGTTAGGATATAAGCGCCAGGTGCAAATCCTTGGCGTACTGACAAAATAATCCGTCCGTTAACTGTTCCATCCAAATCAGGGAGTCCATCAGGGCTAGAACCATCAGTCGTTGTAAATTCAATTCGCTTAACATCTAAAGAAGAATCAATTATACCATTGCTGTTCACATCAAGCCAAAAACTTGCGTTTGCGGTGGCTCCATTCGGAAGTTTTATATCCCAGCCGATAACACCTCCTGAAACCATCGTAAAGCTCGTATCCGAGCCATTAATGAAGAGACTATCTATCTGCGCATGTGAAGAGACGACAAAAATAAAACATAAGATTAAGAAAGAGAGAAGAGTGCGTAAATTCATATTATTACCTGCTTATTATGGAAAAAACATAAACTATAAATTCAATATTCAGTGCTTTCATTGTAGAATGAAAGGTTCAAATTGCTACGTTGAGGTGACAAATTCAAGATTGCAGAGTTCTAGATGGGATAAGACACTATCCAACATTAATGTCCTAAGAGGCTAATATTTTTTTATCTAAAACTGGTTGATTGATCGGAAAGAACGATGAGAAATGATGTATTTCCACTCTCGGATTGCTATGCCAACGGTGGAAATGAATAAATCAGACTATATAAATGTAAAAATAAATCCGGCGAAAGCCTATATTTATACAAGAATTTAGATACTATTTCCTTTTCAAGTGTTCGTCCTCACAGAATAACGAATTCTGTGAGGACGAATGCCTGTGCTTATGGGTTCTTGAGAACAACAGCAAATTAGGTCGAAAAACTCATTTTTGCTCATTCCTTCAAAAAACCTTATATTAAAAACCAATTTCAATTATTAAAGCTATTTTATCATTTTCAAGGGCGAGTGGCGGAACTGGCAGACGCGCTAGACTTAGGATCTAGTGGATATCCGTGGGGGTTCAAATCCCCCCTTGCCCACCATGAAACACTGTATGGTAATTACCCTCCCTTGAGTTAAAAACGTATTGTAAAGGTTTATTGTGGACATATCAATTGTTGATCATTCTGATGTAGAAAAAGAGATTCATGTAACATTAACGCAAGATGAGCTTAAGCCTCACTTCGATAAAGCGTATAAACGCGAGCAAGCTAAAGTAGAAATAAAGGGCTTCAGAAAAGGCAAAGCTCCCCTTGAGATGGTCAAGCGACTTTATGGGGAAGCTATCGAATATGAAGCTCTTGATGATATTGCGAATGAAGTTTTCCGTGAAATCATCACAGAACGAAAAATCTTTCCTATTGGAGAACCTTCATTGACTGATATTAAATTCAAGCCAAACGAGCCGCTTGTATTTAGCGTGAAGTATGAGGTAAATCCTCCTATTGAATTGAAAGAATATAAAGGCATCACTGTTGATAAAATCATACATCATGTAACAGACGATGAATTTGAAGACGAGATTTTACGCATCCAGAAGGCAAACAGCACATTGGCCGAAGTTCAGACCGCAACGGATGATGAGCATATTGTCACAGTAGATATTCAAGACTTAGATGATAATGGTACTCCACTTATCGGGAAGAAAAGTTCCGGTACAAGAATTTATCTTGCAGAAGAAACAATAGCTCCTGAGATTCGTTATGCGTTACAGGGTGTCGCTCTCAATGAGTCGCGTAAGGTAAGTTTCGAGATGGAACATGGCGATCACAAGCACATGAATAACTGGGAATTAACTGCGACAAAAATCGAACAAGTCACCATACCCGAGTTAAACGATGAGTTTGTGAAGAAAGCTACACGATTAAAAGTTAGTACTGTAGCTGAGTTCCGTGAGAACGTAAAGACCGATCTTGAACGGTACTGGATTGAGACTACGGATCAACACTTGAAAGATAATATCATCGGGGAGATTGTACGAAGACACGAGTTTACCGTGCCAAACGCGTTAATAAAAAGCTTGACAGATGCCCGACTCGATGAAATGAAAAAGCAAAACCCCTCGAAAGAGTTACCAGAAGGGTTTAATGAAAAAGAGTACAGAGAAAAGTATCAACCTTATGCAACGTTTCAAGCAAAATGGTATCTCATCCGTGATAACATTATCGAGAAGGAACAACTCAATGTTACTGATGCCGAACTTGAAAAACGCGCAGAAGAAGATGCTCCCAAAATGAGCATCGAGAAAGACCGGCTCCTGGCATTCTATAAAAATTCAGATGCGCTGAAAGATAGAATCACGAATGAAAAGTTGATGAACTTTCTCATAGAAAATTCTGTTATTACCGAAAAAATTGATGAGCCTGAAGGGGAAGATATGTTCGCAGGGCTTCCGATGGATGAAGTAGAAGAACAGAAGTAGGTTTGGGTATGTGTTTGCGTAACCAAAGAGTTTCATTATTCAATACAAATAAATTTTAGAAATAAGTAGAATAGAAGAAAGTGGAAATGACAATGTATAATCAATTAGTTCCAATGGTGGTTGAGCAAACCGGTAGAGGAGAGCGGGCATTTGATATTTACTCCCGTTTGTTGAAAGAGAGAATCGTATTCCTCGGTACACCGGTCGTAGATGAGATAGCAAGTCTTATTATTGCACAATTAATATTTCTTGAATCGGAAGACCCTGATAAGGATATTCACCTATATATTAACAGTCCCGGTGGAAGTGTTACATCAGGTTTGGCAATTTATGATACCATGCAGTATATCCGCCCCGATGTTTCGACTATATGTATCGGAATGGCGGCAAGTATGGCGGCAGTATTACTTGCAGGTGGAGCGAAAGGGAAACGAACTGCGCTTCCTAATTCGCGAATCATGATTCACCAACCATGGGGTGGTGTTCAAGGCACAGCATCGGATATCAGTATTCAAGCGGAAGAAATTCTTCGTATGAAAAAAGGTATTAACCAGATTCTTGCTAACCATACTGGGAAAGATGTGAAGGAAGTTGAACGAGATACCGACCGTGATTATTATCTTTCGTCAGAAGAAGCCAAGAATTACGGATTAATAGATAACATTTTATTTAAAAAGCCCAAAATTGAAAAGAAATAGGAATGGGGAAAAATTCTAAGTCCGATTATCAGATTCAGTGTTCCTTTTGCGGGCGACTTGCTGAAGAGACAGGAAGTATTATTGCCGGTCCGGGCGTGTATATCTGTGATACATGCGTAGCAAGTTCGGTTGATATTCTTCGTAAGAATAACGTCAAAGCGAAGGCGTTAAGATCGGAAGGTCGGTTATTGCCGACTCCTTCAGAGATAAAAGATTTGTTGGATGAATATGTTATTGGGCAGGATCATGCTAAGAAAACTCTATCCGTTGCCGTGTATAACCATTACAAACGCACCGATACGCAGGATTCGTTTTCAAAATTCGATGATGTGGAAATAGAAAAGAGTAATATTTTATTACTTGGACCTACCGGTACCGGGAAAACATTACTTGCGCAAACATTAGCAAAAATTCTTGATGTGCCGTTTGCCATTGCTGATGCGACGACACTTACTGAAGCGGGCTATGTTGGCGATGATGTGGAAACTGTCCTCGTTCATTTGCTTCAAAATTCCGAGTATGATGTAACGAAAGCGGAACGGGGTATCGTTTACATTGATGAGATTGACAAGATAGCCCGTAAAAGCGAAAGCGTATCCATTACCCGCGATGTTTCGGGAGAAGGCGTACAACAAGCATTATTAAAAATTCTTGAAGGTACGACTGCAGGAGTTCCGCCAAAAGGCGGGCGCAAACATCCTGAACAGGCGTTGATTAATGTTAACACAAAGCATATTTTATTTATCTGCGGCGGGGCTTTTGAAGGACTTGAAAAAATTATTACCCGGCGTGTAAGTCAGAACCCGATGGGTTTTGGCGCGAATATCAAAACCAGAAAAGAAAACACTGTTGATGAATTTCTACCTCTGGTTGAGCCTGATGATTTGCTCAAGTTTGGATTGATTCCAGAATTTATAGGTCGATTACCAGTTGTAGCGACACTACATACTCTTGAAGAGCGTGCTTTATTGAATATTTTAACCGAGCCAAAGAACGCTATTATAAAACAATATAAAAAATTGTTCCGAATTGAGGGCGTAGAGTTGGATTTTGAAGAAGACGCCTTGAAAGCAGTAGTGCAGAAAGCAATGGAAAGAAAAACCGGAGCGAGAGCGTTGCGTTCAATCATGGAAGAAATTATGTTAGATATAATGTTCAATCTTCCTTCGAAACAGAATGTTGTGAAGTGTACAATTACAAAAGAAACAATTCTAAAAAAGAAAGAGCCCTTATATTTGTTTAAAGGAAAGACTGCCTCTGTAGCGAATTGATCTTTGCTTATTACCTATGATGAGTACAAAGCCTCAATCTGATATTGAGGCTTTGTTGTTTTTGGGGGATAATTTGAGGGATGGAGACTTATCAAGGGGTTGAGATACCCCGCGGGACGTCTCAACCGCATATTTGATGGTTTAAACTACGATTTGTTGCTAATCACACTGAATTTGTGATTTACGATGTTGTTAAAGAATTGAGTTCTGATTATATTCTATGTACTTTGCATTTTAATGAAATCGGTTCGAATCAAAAATAGTGAGCAACAGTTACAGGTAAACAAGGTCTTTTGTTTAGGACGAAACTATCTTGAGCACGCGCGCGAAATGCGCGCTGAAATTCCGGATGCACCTGTAGTGTTTTTAAAACCTCCAACAGCGTTGCTAACAAATGGGGAAGATATTGTTCGTCCGCCAATATCTAAATTGCTTCATTTTGAATCGGAACTTGTTGTCGCAATTGGAAAAACAGGTAGTCGTGTTTCTCCGATAAAAGCAAAGGATTATATTTTCGGTTATGGCATTGGATTGGATATGACGTTAAGGGATATTCAAGATGAAGCTAAAAAGAAAGGGCTTCCGTGGACTACGGCAAAGGGGTTTGATACTTCTGGTCCAATCTCTGAAATTATTCCCGTAGCGCAAATAACGAATCGTCAGGAACTTGAATTTGAATGCCGGGTAAACGGAGTTCCACGTCAACGCGGTTCTATTCAGAATATGATTTTCAATCCTGAATATGTTATTTCGTTCCTCTCCTTTATTTTTACGTTGGAAGAAGGAGACTTAATTTTTACCGGAACACCCGAAGGTGTGGGGGAAGTTGGTGAAGGAGACGTTATTGAAGCTGAGTTGAACGGATATACAAAAATCACACATAAAGTCAAGGTTGCATAGTTGAAATTACATCACATCTCTTTCTTCGTTGCCTGTCTGTTATTTCTGGGAATGGTTCCATCAGGATTTCGCGAAACAACACCTACGCCTGCCTTTTCAACAACGAATGATGCACGGAGAGAATTTGATAGCATCAGGACAAATATTCATGACTATATATGGCCTACCGATGCAAGCAATCGTATAACATCTTCCTTTGGTGAATACCGTACAATGCACTTTCATGGCGGGCTGGATATTAGCACAAATGGCACGGTGGGACATAATGTGTTCGCAGTTCGCGATGGTTACCTTTATAAAATAAGTATCCAACCAAACGGATATGGGAAAATGATATTCATTAAACATCCTGACGGCTATTACAGCGTATATGTTCACCTCCAGCGTTTCTCGGATAAAATTGAACAACTTGTCCATCAGGAACAATTGCGGCGTGGATCTTATGTATTAGACAAAACATTTGATACGCCTTTGGTACAAGTGAAAAAAGGTGAAGTGATCGCCTACACTGGTGATACGGGAGTTGGCCCGCCACATTTACATTTTGAAATTCGGGATGAACATTTAAATAATGTAAATCCGATGTTGATGTATGGCGAAACGTTAGCGGATAATATCCCGCCTACCGTTACAGGCGTAGCGTTATTTCCAATAGATATTAATTCTTCGATTGAAGGAAAAGAATCGCCAAAGTATATGGGGCGGCTTGCGCGTGGAAGAGGAGTTTCAAAGATACCGCAAACAATTCGAGTCCATGGTAAGGTGGGATTTGGAATTCGTGGTTACGATAAAGCAAATGGGGTAGGAAATAAATCGGGTATTTATCGTATGGAGTTATATCTCGATAATGAACTTGCATTTGTGAAGCAACTTGATCGTTTTCCGGCGCAACAGACAAAACAAATTTATCTTGATTACGATTATACAACTATTCTTGAAGGGAAGGGGGAGTTCCAGAAATTGTACGAGGAGGAGGGGACCACATTACCGTTTTACGAAAATGTTGCCGGTACACAAGGTATCATCAATACGGAGAATATGGTTGAGGGAGATCATGAGTATAAGATCGTTTGCAAGGATTATCACAATAATCCCACAACAATTCAAGGAAAGTTGTTTATCAATCATACACCCATTGTGGATCTTGTGAAGGTTGATGATGATGAAATAGAATTGAAAAGTACGGAATCAGATTTGTTATCTAAGTTTACTATTTTCAGTAAGAAACTTAACCAGAGTAAATGGATACAAACAGTATTAAAAAAAGAGCAAGTTCGTAAAAACGATGCAACCATTCAGCTTGCATATAATATGAAGAGTTGTGATGTAGTCAAAATTGTTGCCGAAACAAAATTAGGAATACAATCTGAGCCTATAATTCATTTTCTAAAGAAACCACAAGGTCCGCCTGCTCCGGTTAAATTGAAGTTTGAACAATCGCATGAATACATCCGTGTTACTGTTATAACCACTGGGTCGTTTACCAATACACCTAAGGTGACAATCAAAGAAGGAACAATAACAAGAGATGTTCCTGTTACCATGCAATCACTTACGGAATATACGGGTTCATTTCAACCGTCAGAAGTTTCTGCAGGTGTTCATCGAGTTGATGTGGCGGCTGAAGTAAATGGTGTTGAAACCTCTGTCAATGAAACTTTAGATTTGTATGCAATTTCATCAACTGCATCGGGTTCATTTTCCTTTGGAAATGATGGAATGATAGTAGCATACGAACCGGGTGCAGTATATAAACCTCTATTCTTACAGGTAAAGAATGAATCAACGCCGACAGCGACAAAGTTTAATTTGACTCCAACCGATGTTATTCTGAATAACGGATTTCGGATTTCTGTCCCTGTTTCTGCAGGTGATGCAGATGGGAAGCATGGATTGTTTTTTAAGGGCAACGGTGGCTGGGTATTTCAAACAGCTACTCCTGATGCAGACAAAAAGTATTTTAGCACAACATTGAGCAGGACGTTAGGTGAATTAGCTGTTTTGAAAGATGAAGCGCCTCCTTCAATAGGGAAATTTCGGGTTCTCCAAAAAAAAGGATTTGTTGGCGGTAGTTTTCGTTACTCCGATAATTTATCAGGTGTTGATTTTGATGAAATGAAAGTCAGTATTGATGATCAAATAATCATACCGGAAATTGATGACGAACACCATTATGCCTCATTTCAAAGTAGAGAACCACTCAAATCAGGCAAACATACAATTGTAATTACCATGCGCGATCGCATGAAAAACGAATCAAAGGTTTCGCGCACAATCACAGTAAAGTCAAGCGGTCTGGTAAATCCGTAATACCGTTTGTCTTTATACTATTTAATCGATCCACATCTCATATCTTGCAACAAAGAACATGTCTGAACTCACAAAAGCATACGTTTCGAAAGAAGCCGAAGAAAAATGGTACGCCTTTTGGCAGGAAAACAATTATTTCCATGCAAACGCAAACCCATCAAAAAAATCATACACGATAGTCATTCCTCCCCCTAATGTAACGGGTATTTTAACGATGGGGCATGTACTGAATAATACTATTCAGGATGTATTTGTTCGATGGAGAAGGATGCAGGGGTATGAAACCCTCTGGATGCCGGGTACCGATCATGCAGGAATTGCAACACAAAACGTCGTTGAAAAATCTTTAATGAAAGACGGGCTTCGAAGGCATGATCTTGGAAGAGAAAAGTTCCTTGAAAAAGTTTGGACTTGGAAAGAACAATACGGTGGTACTATTATCAAGCAATTGAAAAAGCTTGGTACCTCATGTGATTGGGAACGCGAGCGATTCACGATGGATGAAGGGCTTTCCGATGCAGTTCAGGAAATATTTATCAGATTATACAAAAAAGGGTTCATCTATCGCGGTAAATATATTGTCAATTGGTGTCCGAAAGATCATACCGCAATTAGTGATGATGAAGTGAATTATGTTCAGG
>OBEQ010135868.1_pt1 | contig 34556 bp, 38 predicted proteins | sample 1670901 | NCBI WGS metagenome assembly OBEQ01 (sample SAMEA104232315, study PRJEB22302) | groundwater metagenome | biome: forest; feature: aquifer; material: groundwater | place: USA | collected 2011-08-07 | depth 5.4 m | reverse complement strand
TTTTTCCTGACAAGCCAGCGGCTGATCCGTTCTCGCTCCTGGCTGCTCAATCGTTTATATTTTCCAGTTTTTATTCTTTTCATCGCAACTCCTTGCGGGTATTCTATCCCACAAGTGTTGCGCTAAATTAACGGAGCTAAGTTAACTTCCTTTCTCTTTTTCAAACCGAAAGAGACATTGCTGATTCCAAGGCAAGTCCAAGTCACGCCCGCTTCTCTGAGGGATTTCAGAGCTTTTAGGGTTTCAAAAACCTGATCCGGATAAAAACTCACGGGCAAAAGCACAGGATCAATCACAATATCTTCCTTCGGAATCCCTGCCGCAAGCGCTGCCGTCACAATCTTGTCCGCAATATGAAGGCGTTCCGTGTGCGTTTGCGGAAGACCTTTTTCATCAATGGTCAGTCCGACGAAAGGAACCTGATATTTCCTGGCAAGGGGAATCAAAGTGCGTAACGATCTTTCTTCGCCAGTGATAGAGTTAAGAAGGACGCGGCCCCCAGATTCTTCAAGACCTGCCTTCAGAACTTCAGGGCGGGCACTATCCAACACGAGTGGAACTTTCAAACGTTCCTGAATATAGCGAACCGTTTTCCTCATGCACTCCGCCTGATCATGACCCACCCCGACATTCACATCAATCGCTTGGGCACCACAACGCACCTGTTCCTCAGCTTCCTTCAAAAGAGAATCATTTTCATCCTGCCGGAGTGCTGATAGGACCATCGGATTCGAGCTCGGATTGATTCTTTCACCAATCACAAAAAGAGAATCCTCTCTCTTGTGAGTTACTTTCCCATACTTGGATTCCAGAATAAAAGGCATGCGATTCAATAAACTGCACCTTACAAACTGCGGCAACACTCTTTGACTTCAGGAAAGTTCACGCTGCAATCGGTAAGCCCTGAGTAGATTTTTCATCAGCATGAGAACCGTGAGAGGACCCACCCCGCCTGGAACAGGGGTGATGAATTTGGCTCTTTTTTTCGCTTCTTCAAATTGAACATCCCCTACAATTTTTCCGTTCACTTCAGTGGTCCCAACATCAATCACCACTGCCCCCTCTCGTATCCATTCGCCACGGATAAGCCCAGGTTTCCCTGCGCAAGCAACAACAATATCCGCCGATTGAACAAACGATGCCAGCCTGAGCTCCGGCGTTCCCGTATTGCAGAGAATGGTTGTGGCCCTTCTCTCCGCCAGCAAAAGCTGCACGGGACGTCCCACAATGGCGCTCTGCCCCACAATCACGGCTTCCTTTCCGCGGCAATCGATACCTGTTTCATCAATCAGAGTCATACAGGCCAAAGCCGTGGCGGGAATGAGCTTCGCCTTACGCATAAGAAGAAAACCCAAAGAGGCGGGATGAATTCCTTCCACATCTTTCTGAGGGTCAATTTTGCAATAAATATTTGCCGGATCAATATGAGACGGCAGAGGAAGCTGAATCATGATTCCATGGACGCCTGAACCTTTCATATTGAGATCCTCAATTTGTCCGATCAAACTCTCTTCATCGATCCTATCATCCAAAGAATAACGCTGGAACTCTATCCCAAGGGCTCTGGCGCATTTTTCCTGAGCCTCCGTATAAGACTCCGCCGCAGGATCGTTTCCAAGAATCAAGCAGGCAAGGTTCGGTACCGTACCATCCTGCTTTTTGATTTCACCGATTTCCCGGCGCAGCTCCTCACGAATCCGCTCGCCGACCTTCTTACCTTCAAGAAGAACAGATTCCGCCATGAAAGCACTCATCTCATCCGTTTCACTAAAGAGGTTAAAACTTTCGCTTCCTTCTGTTTAAAAGAATTGTCCTTCATATATTTCAAATTAATCTTGGCCGTCTGGCAGGCACCTAGAAAACCCGCCTTAAGAAAATATTTGCTCAGTATGAGGTCGCTCGCAATGGAACCTTCAGCACTTTGTTCCAGAAATCTAAGAAGCTTACTGGCTTCAAGTATCAGCAGAGCAAAATTTTTCTGAAAAAGATAACCCCCACGTAGGGCTCTCTGAATCTTTACCACCCGACCGGGAGTCCCTTTAGGTAAGGAGTAAGCTTTCACAACCTTTTTGTAAACCTTCACATCACCGTCCATAGCACGAAGGGCTTCCATATTGAATTGGGAAAGCCTGTGAAGGCACCGCCGTATTTTGGCCAATCGTGTCCGCTCTTTAGAATTCTTTTTCTTCTTCTTTTCAAGGATGGCACCGACCATTCTAGCCAGTGAAATCCCTATGGAAGCGACAAGACAAGCGGCGCTTCCTCCTCCTGGATAAGGCGCTTCACTAGAAAGTTCCTGTAAAAAGCATTTAATAGAAACTGTTGAGTACATGCCTTAACCCATTGATTTAAAAAAGGATAAGAAAACTGTTTGAGTATACCGCACGAACAGAATAAGTGTCAAGAATCAGAGTATGGAAAAGAAACTTCACCGTCCCTGCCCAGAGATATTAGGCAGGACATCCGAATAACGTTTCAGCTTATATCCCAGCATTCTTTCAGTGATGCCTAAAACTTTCGCCGCTTTTCTCCGGTTGCCGCCCGTTTTATCAAGCGCATCCCGAATCATACTTTTCTCAATCGATTCAACGGCTCGGGGAAGATCAGAGAGATTCCCATCTTCCTTCACGAACACCTCAATATTTTGAATCGGACCCGGCAGATCCATCACATCAATCACATTTTTCTGGCAGACAATGACCGCCCGCTCCATACAATTCTCAAGCTCACGGATATTTCCGGGCCAGTCATAATGGTGAATACAATCCCAAGCTCGTTTGGTCAATCCATGGATGTCTTTTTGATTTTCCTTTGAAAACTTCCCGATAAAGTGTTCTGTAAGAAGTGTGATGTCTTCCTTTCTTTCTCTAAGAGACGGGAGAAATACCGGCAGTACATTCAATCGATAGTAAAGATCTTGCCGGAATTTTCCCTCCCGAACCGCTTGCTCAAGATCTTTGTTGGTGGCAGTGATCAAACGCACATCAATCTTGAGCGTCGTAAGCCCTCCCACCCTTTCAAACTCTCTTTCCTGAAGTACCCGAAGAAGCTTCATCTGAGTGGCTAGATTCATATCTCCAATTTCATCAAGAAAAATGGTCCCACTGTTGGCAAGTTCAAATCTTCCTTGTTTGGAATTCACCGCACCTGTGAAAGCCCCTTTTTCATAGCCGAAAAGTTCGCTCTCAAGAAGAGTCTCGGGAAGGGCCGCACAAGAGAATTTCACAAAAGGTTTATCACGGCGGGGACTGTTGTAATGAATCGCCTTCGCAATCAGTTCTTTTCCTGTCCCGCTTTCCCCGCGCAGAAGTACGGTAGCTTTGGTAGGAGCAATAAGATTGATGGTATGATAGATCTCCTGCATTTTTTTGCTTTCGCCCACAATGTTCTCGAAACGATATTTGTCCTGAAGTTCCGTCCTCAGCATACGATTCTCATCAAGCAGGGCCTCTTTTTCCCGTTCCACCATTTTTGAAATCTTGACCGCCTGAGCTACCGTAGAACTGATGATAGTGAGCAAACGTAAATCCTCTTCAAAAGATACGGCGTTGCCGAAGAGACGGTCCACACTCAAAGTCCCTACCGTTTTATTTTCTATTTTGATGGGAACACAGATAAAAGAAATATTCTTCTTAGTGATGTCCCCTCGGGACTGCGTACGGTTCAGAAAGCGAGGCTCATCTCCTACATTGGGGACCACACAAGGCTCTCCCATCATCCCCACCCTTCCCACAATCCCCTCCCCGATTTTGTACCGCCCTCTTTCCATGGCCTCCTGCGACATACCATGGGCTACTTGGATACTGAGCTCGTTGGATTTCTCATCCAAAAGAGCGATCGTGCCTAGATCCATGTCCATGTGCTTATGGAGAATTCCTAGAATGGCTTTTAAGGTGATCTTAAGATCAAGCGAAGAATTAAGAGCCTGTGAAATCTCCCAAAGTGTGGTCATTTCGAGGACTTCTCTCTTAAGACCTGTAATGTTTTCTTGAGTCATCTTATATCCTAAGTGAAATTTTCCAGCCTATTTCAGAACGACTGAGATGCGATGACGATTTGCGAATTCAATGATTTCATTTTTTTCCAGGACAAGCGTCTTGTGAGCCTCAAGGGCAAGAATCGAAGCTCTTACTTCCCACATCGCCTCAAGGGTTGAAAGCCCTACTGCTGGCACATCAAAGCGCATGTCTTGTCTGGGCTTGGAAACTTTGACCACCACTGCCCCTTCTTTCCCAAGAGTGCCTCCTCTCTTGATCGCTTCATCGGTTCCTTCAATGGCCTCGATCGCGAGAACAGCTTGTTTTCTCACCACCACGGTCTGTCCGATATCAAGCCTTCCGATCTCCTTTGCAATTTCGAATCCAAACTCGATGTCTTTCCATTCTTCCTTGGTTGGTTTTCTATGGGTCAGGACAGCCGGCCCAAGAAGACAGCTTCGAAGAAAAGTGGTGGAATCCAGCACATGAATCCCCTTGCTTTCAAGATGATCCACCACAGCACGCAGAAGGGACCCATCCTTCCAATCCCGGATCTTGGTTAAGGCGCGGATCATTTCCAAATCCGGTTTTATATGTCCTTTAAAAAGGGAAGTCTTGGTCACCTTGCCAGCCAAAAGAATCTCGCGGACTCCTTGTTTCTTGAAAAAGTCCTCCACCTTGCCCAATTCTCCAAGCTTGACCCAAAGCGTGTGATCGGAAAGTTTTTCAAGGGATGGATCTGCCTCTTCGTGGATGGCGCAGGAAGCCACCCTGCAACCCTCTTCGCGAATTTGCTTAGCAACCAGAAGAGGGAAACGTCCCCTGCCTGCGATAAGACCTATGGTATTCATGGCGAGAAACCGTCGTGCTACTTGCAAATACCGCGTTCGGACTTCTCCAAAAAATCAAGGAGTGCCAAAATGGCAGGAGTTTTTGGAAATTCTTCTTCCAATTTGCGAATGGCACTTTTAATCGACAAGCCCGACCTGAAAATGACTTTGAAAGCACTTTTAAGCACCTTGCGCTCCTCTTGAGGGAAATGAGCTCTTTCAAGCCCTACGGTGTTCAAACCGTAGGCTCTGGCAGGATGTCCGTCGATCAGAATATAAGGAGGCACGTCTTGAACAACTTTTGAGCATCCCCCCACGATAGATAGACTGCCCACGCGCACAAACTGATGAACGGCGCTCAGACCCCCGATGATGGCCTTATCTTCAATGATCACATGTCCCCCAAGTGTCGCGTTGTTAGCAAGCGTGGTTTGATTTCCCACCACACAATCGTGCGCAATGTGGGCATACGCCATAATCAGATTGTCATTGCCGATTCTCGTCTCCGTCCCCTCTAAAGTACCGGGGTTAAGGGTTGCATACTCCCGGATTTTATTATTGTTGCCGATGATGAGAAAACTTTTTCCGCCCTTGTACTTTTTGTCTTGAGTCACACTCCCGATAATGGCACCCGTGAAAATTTCACAACCGGATCCAAGGGTGGTGTAACCCTCTACAGTCACTCTGGCACCAATCTTGGTGCCGGTTCCAATTCGAACGGTACCTTCCACAATCGAGTAGGGACCTATTTCCACACCCGGCTCAAGCTCAGCATCGGGATGAACAATAGCTGTAGGATGAATAAAAACTTTTTCCGTCTGCACGCTCATGTCATTCACTCCATTCAGAGAGGGGCAGCCTCATCTTTATCCACCACCGCAAATTTAACTTCTGCTTCACATACCAGTTTGCTGCCCACATAGGCGCGTCCTGTAAACTGGCCTGTTTTCGAACGGCTCCGTACCACTTCCACTTCAAGGCGTAGGACGTCCCCCGGAAAAACAGGCTGCCTGAATTTGGCGCTGTCAATGCTCATAAGATATGCGATCTTTCCCCTGCTTTCAGGAACACACAGCATCACCACACAACCCACCTGTGCAAGAGCCTCAATGATGAGAACTCCAGGCATGATGGGATGTCCAGGAAAATGCCCCTGAAAAAAAAGATCGTTGGCCGTCACATTTTTCAGGCCGACAGCCTTTTTACCCGGAACTATTTCGGTCACCTTATCGATCATCAGAAATGGATACCGATGTGGGATGATTTTTTGAATATCCTTTGCGTCAAGCTCACGCCGTGTTGAACTCATGACAGCATGGTCTCCTTTTTTAAGGAAAGTGGCTTTAGAATCCCGTATTTTTTTTACCAACTCGTAATTCTGCTTGTGGCCCGTCCGGAACGTGATCACATGCCCCTGAATCGGGCGGCCCAAAAGGTAAAGATCTCCGATGAGATCCAACACCTTGTGACGGGCGGCCTCATCTTTGAACCGAAGCGAGTTTCCGATCGGTTCTCCTCCTTCAAACACCAAGGTGTTTTGGAAATTGGCCCCCTGCCCATATCCCTGAGTGAGAAGAGCCTCGGCCTCCTCCTTAAGACAAAAAGTCCTGGCAGGTGCAATCTCTTTTGCGAAAACTTCGGGCGTCAGACAAAAATGAACGAATTGATCCCGTAGTGACTCATGGTCATAACTCAAAGTGTAGGAAATAGAAAAATCTTGGCTGGGAAGAATGGCCATGGAATAATGACTCCCCTCCACAAAAGTGGGCTCCTGAATCACAAAAACCTCGCGCTCTTTGTTTTGCGCAATCAGGCCCGCGCTTTTGACTAGATCAAAATACTCAAGCGCGCTTCCATCAAGCCCGGGAAGCTCTTCCCCCCCAACTTCCACCAAAGCGTTATCCCCCCCCACACCATGAAAGGCTGCCATCAAGTGCTCAATCGTCCGAATATGTGTCCCACCAAGCATCAGAGAAGTCTGGCGGCCATGTCCTTGCGAGACATCCACATTTTCAACCACAGCCTTAATTTTCAAATGAGGGTCTCGGTCCATGCGGACAAAGACAATACCTGTTCCGGAATCCCCGGGGTGAATGATAACGGAAGAAGGAAGTCCCGTGTGAAGTCCTACCCCCCTGCAGCTTACTGATTTTCCCAGCGTGTGTTCAAAAACAGTCATTCTATCACTCAACTTTCCTTTTTAAGAAACGCCTGAAGACCTGAAAATCTGTTTACTTATTCGAAGCTTTGCTCCGATAACGGGTGTTTAATTCATTCAATACCTCAACAGTCACATCATTCTTCGGATTCCGGAAAGCAATAGAACGCTCATTGAAGATAAAGTCATAGCCATTTTTCTTCCCGTATTCCGACATGACCTCATCAATGTCTTTCAGAATCATTTTAACTGTTTCGTCCCTTTTCTTCCCAAGAGTTTCCCTTACGTTGCCGTCAAATTCCTGCAGGGACTTGACTTTTTCATCGACCGCCTGCTGCTTCATCTCCTTGTTCTTGTCAGAAAGAAGCGCAAGCTCATCCTTCAAGCGTCTGATTTCCTGAATCTTATTATCGCGCTCGGCCTGTTTCTTCTTGCCTTCTTCAGCCAGCGTCTCGTCATTCTGTCTTGTTCGCTCATATTCATCGAAGACTTTGGATACATCCACAAAAGCATTCTTGTCGGCAAATGCCTGGCGTACTCCCATGCCACCTGAAAAAATAACGATCAAAGCGGCTATTAAAAGTGTCTGTTTTCGAAGCAAATTGTCCATTGGACTATCTCCTTTTCCGGTTATCAAAATTTAGATCAATCCTGCAACCACACTGGCAAAAGGCTTGAACTGGCTGGCACTCCACTGTCGAATTCAAAGGGTACCGCTTACCTCTGCAACCGAAAAGTCTTACTTGGCAGTCTTCTTACTGTGACCGCGCTTGTTCAACTCGCTGAGGACATCCGCCGTAACATCCAGTTTGTCGCTACGGTAAAGGAGGGCTCTTTCATTGAAAATCAAATCGTAACCCTTCTGAGCTCCATAATTACTCATCACGCCGTCAATATCCTTAAGAATTTCCTTCACGGCATCGTCTCTCTTTCTTCCAAGTTCTTCACGGGCTTTGCCATCAAATTCCTGCAGAACCTTGATTTTCTGATCAATGACAGACTGCTTCTCTTCCTTGTTCTTATCCGAAAGCAAAGCAAGCTCGTCTTTGAGACGTCTGATTTCTTGAATCATCGTATCCCGCTCAGCCTGTTTCTTTTTTCCTTCCTCGGCAAGCAATTGATCATTTTGCTTTGTCTTCTCGTAGGAGTCAAAAACCTTAGCGACATCCACAAAAGCAATTTTTTCAGCATAGGCACGGGAAGTCCAAACGTTCCCCACAAGAAAAGCAAAAAGAAAAACAAAACAGAATGTTACATGTCTTTTCACAAACGCTTTCATACTCGATCTCCTTTTCTTATTATTGATTGATACCTTTTTCACCACACATGCCGGCGGGGCAGTTTCTATTAAAACTCACCTCGCCACGTAGCCGCAACTAAAATCCGCGGCTGAAACTGAATTCAACTCTTCCATTTTTGTTTTTCTCATCGCGATTTGCAAATGGGAGACCATAGTAAAGGATCAGGGGTCCGATAGGTGTATTCATCTTGATACCCGGTCCTGTGCTCAGGGCAAAATCACTGAAGCCTATGTGATAACTGTCCGAATCGACCTCTCCGACGTCGACAAAAACCGCTCCCTTAAAGTTCGAGATAATCGGAAACGTGTATTCCAGGTTTAACACCGCCAAAGTCTGGCCCCCAACTGCATCCCCACGGTCTTTGGGTCCTACTCGCCGGGCATTGTAGCCTCTCACAGTGCCCAAACCTCCGGCATAGAACCGGTCAAAAATAGGAACCGTATCAGAACTCCCAAAAGCATCCGCGGTTCCAAGTCTGATTTTTGTTTCAATCACATGATCCTTACGAAAGCTGAAGTATTTCGAAGCGCTAGCTTGCAGTATGTAAAAGTCCTCGTCCCCGCCTAAAACACTTCCCACCAGCTCCGGAGAAAACGAAAGAACAGATCCTTTGTTCGGGACGAACACATTATCTCTTGAATCTCTGGAAATAAACCACTTCACACGGCTAAGAAGCGTTTTTCCGGCAAATTTTGTCACTTGCGTGGAGGCATCATCGGAAATATGATCCAACTTGACCTGTTCCAGCGTGTAGCCGAAGCCGGACCTTACATAATCCGTAAATGCTTTGGAAAGGGTGATGGAAAATCCAAGTCTTTTCTCTTCAAAATCCGTGTTGTTCTTGAAGTGGGTCGTGTCAAACAAATCAAGCCCCAAGGAAATCGGTTTGTTGAAAATATAAGGTTCGAGAAAACTAAAATCGAAATCCCTCGACAGAGAACCCAGCCGCCCTTTAAGAGAAAGGCTCTGTCCTCCTCCGGTAAAACGCGGCCAGTTGGAAAGATCAAAATTTCTCTGGGCGATTTCCGCAAAGCCGATGAATTGTTCAATGGAGCTGATGCCCGCTCCGAAAGACAGCTCTCCAGTTTGTTTCTCCTTCACCCTGAAAACAACATCCCGCTTGTTGGGTGAGGAACCAGGTTCCGTATCGTAGAGAACTTCCTCAAAATAACCTAAGTTCTGAAGTCTTTCCTTTGATTTATCAAGTTTCTTCCCGTCAAAGCGGTCGCTGGGCCTAAGTCGGAGTTCACGCCTGATAACGATGTCTTTGGTCTTTGTGTTGCCACGGATCTTTACTTTGTCCACAAAGTAAAGATCCCCCTCCGTAATCCGGTAGACGATATCGACCTTGCCCGTCTTCTTATTCAGATGAGTCTCCGGTAAAATCCTTGCGTCGATGTAGCCGCGCTCAAAATAATATTTGCGCATGGCTTCGACATCATCAATCAGATTTTTCTGCGAATACGTGGTTCCCGGCAACATCACAAGAGACTGCCAAATTTCACTTTGAGGAAAAAGTAAATTCCCCTTGATCTTCACTTCACCCGTTAAATATCGGTTTCCCTCTTCGATACGGATCACAATGATGATTTGCTTTTCCCTTTCTTCATAATTGAACTCGGGAGACAGGCGCACATCCAGAAAACCGTTGTCCTGATAAAAGGTCTTGATCCTTTCCAAATCCTCCTTAAACTTGTCTTCCTTAAAAGCCCCGGAGCTGAAAAGACCTTTTTTCTTCGTCTTGACGAGCCTCCGCACCTTGCGGTATTTGAAAGATTGAACGCCTTCCAAACGGATATCCTTGATCTTGTACTTCTGGCCTTCATTGATCAAAATATAAACTGTGGCTTCTTTCGTCTCCTCGCTCACCTTGGTTTCTGACCGCACCTCGACAAACTTGAACCCCTTGTCGACGTATTTCTTCTTAATGGCCACCACTCCTTCCTTCACCACCTTAGGATCCAAAATTTGGCCTTCCACTAAATTGATGTCCTTGCGGAGTTTTTCCGTCTTAAAAATCTTAGCCCCTTCAATGATCACCTGCTTCACAATAGGTTTCTCATCCACCACCACAATGAGGCGGAATCCTTTCTGTTCTTCGAGCACTTCCACCTTGATGTCTTGAAAGAACCCTGTGGAGTAAAGGCGTTTGATATCTCCGTTGATGGTCTCCTGGACAAGCACCCCTCCTTCTTTGGACTTGAGTTTATTGACAATCGTACCGGTATTGATGATTTGATTGCCGCGCACTTCAATTTTAGAAATGACGTGCGGAACTTCTTGAGTTGACGCCTTTTCTTCAGAAGTTTTTCCGGATGCCTGAGTACTGGAATCGGCACTCTTTTCTGGAGTGCGTTCTTCAGCCAGCAACTCGGCCGGGCCCAATCCCACCCAAACATTAAAAAGCTGCATCGAGAAAATCATGGATAGAAAAATAACTGCGACCACCCTGTTTCTTCCCGAAAATCTTTGTTCACCCACAAATCACCTTAGTCCTTAGTCAATGGCCTCTTCCACACGGCGAAACTCAGGATTCTCAAAACGCGTCCATTCCTTCACAAAAACCATATCGATGGATCCTACAGGACCATTTCTTTGCTTGGAAATGATCAAATCCGCTTTGTTCCGATTCTCTTCGGTGGGATTGTAATACTCCTCGCGAAACACAAAAACCACCAGGTCGGCATCCTGCTCAATCGCTCCGGACTCTCGCAAATCAGAAAGCTGAGGACGATTGCCGGTACGGGCCTCAACCGCTCTTGAAAGCTGACTCACAGCGATAACGGGAATATTGAGTTCCCGCGCCAGAGCCTTGAGCGACCTTGAAATTTCCGAAATCTCCTGCTGCCTGCTCTCGGCACGTCCTCGGCCCTGCATGAGCTGGAGATAATCCACAATGATTAGTTGAACGTCGTACTGGGACTTCAAACGGCGCGCCTTGGCACGAAGTTCTAAGACACCGATGCCCGGCGTGTCATCGATAAAAATGGGGGCCTCCGACAATTTGCCGGCCGCATTCGTCAACCGCGGCCAGTCCGTATGCGAAAGATAACCTGTCCTTACCTTCTGTGCATCGACCCGCGCATGAGAGCAGAGGAATCTCTGAACCAGCTGTTCTTTGCTCATTTCAAGCGAGAAAAACGCAACAGGTTTTCCAAGATCAACACCAATATGCTCGCAAATTCCTGCGGCCAGAGCACTTTTACCCATGGAAGGACGTCCGGCGACGATGATAAGATCTGAAGGCTGCAAGCCTGCAGTCTTCATGTCGAAATCATGATAACCCGTCGCAAGACCGGTGACATGCTCCTTACGCTGATACAGCCTGTCAATGGTTTCGATGCTGTCTTTGATGATATCTTTGAGCATTGTAAATCTTCCCTCAATCTTGGCCTGACTGATTTCAAAGATCGCCTGCTCGGCCCGGTCAAGAAGTGTGTTCGCATCCGATCCCCCTTCAAAACTTTCTTGAATGATCTGAGTCGCGGAGTCAATCAAATGCCTTAGGATCGCTTTCTCCCGGACAATGCGGGCGTAATGTTCCACATTAGCAGAAGTGGGAACTTGTGCGGTAAGCTGCGTGAGATAACTTGCCCCTCCTATTCTATCGAGCAGTTTCTCTTTTCTGAGCTCCTCAGTCACCGTCACCAAATCTACCGGCTTGTTCTTCTCAAAAAGATTAAGAATGCAGAAGAAGATCTTTTGGTGTCCATCGGTGTAAAAATAGGGTTCTTTAATAAGCTCGATCACGCGGGACACGGCCGAGTCATCAAAAAGCATGGCGCCGAGAACAGCCATCTCTGCCTCAAGATTCTGCGGCGGAATCTTCTCCAAAAGGGTAAGCTGGGACGAAGCGCTTTCAGGCACCGATCATCCTTCCACGATTTTGACTTTTACCGATGATTCCACTTCCGGATGAAGCTTGATCTTGACATGATAAACTCCCAATTTCTTGATGGGCTCTTCGATTTCGATCTTCTTCCGATCCACCTTGACTCCTTCAGCCTCAAGCGCTTCGGCAATATGCTGAGCCGTGATCGAACCAAAAAGTTTTTCATCACTCCCCGCCTGTGCCTTGACTGTCAAGGTCATCTTCTCAAACTTTTTCACAAGCTCAAGGAAGGTCCCCTTTTCTTCCTCTGCTTTCTTCGCTTTACGGGCCTTGTTTTCTTCATAAACCCGCATGTTTCCGGCAGTGCAGGAAACAGCCTTTTTCCGGGGCGAAAGAAAATTCCGGAAGAAGCCGCCTTTCACCTTGACGATTTCACCTTTTCGGCCGAGCTTTTCCACATCTTCTGTAAGAATCACTTCCATAAAAATATCTCCTTCTGTCAGAATTCAAGTGTATCAACAAAAAACCGGTCCGTGATGGGCCCGTCAATCCGCCTGAAAAGGCAGAAGCGCGATGAAACGCGCCCGCCGGATCTCTCTTGCGAGGGACCTCTGATGTCTCGAACAAGTCCCGGAAATTCTGCGCGGAACGATTTTGCCTTTTTCCGTGATGAATTTCACAAGGAGTTCCATATTTTTGTAGTCGAACGTATATATTTTCTCAGTGCAAAATCTGCAAACTTTCTTCTTGAAAAAACGCGGCCGCGAACTACGATCGTCCCCCCGTGAATCCTTCCTCCGTGGATCCTTCCTCCGCACAGCACTCCTCGTAATCAACTTCCATCCTCCTTCCGTCTGATAGACAAACACCTAGAAAACAAACGACCCAACTCCCACCGTGTTCCTAATAGTTATCTGTCCGAATTGATTTTCTTTCGTTCAAAAAGGGACTTCATTATCCGGAGATAGCTCTTCTTCCGAAATTTTGATGGCGCTATCCTTGGGTTCAAAGCTGTCATCCACAATTGCTTCCCCACCCGTCACCGGCAAAGATTCTGATTTGGGAGAACTCCTCGCCGTCCCAAGAAACTGAACACGGCTTGCTACCACCTCAAGCGTGTTCCTTTTACTGCCATCCTGTGCCTGCCAACTACGGCTCTGAAGACGCCCCTCTACGAAAACGGGACTGCCTTTCCTCAGATATTCATTACAAACTTCCGCACTTCGGCCCCAGGTCACAACGCGAATGAAACTCGCATCTTCCTTCTTTTCACCCGAAGGGGCCACATAGGTCCGATTGGTGGCCACTGTAAAAGTAGTCACGGCTTGACCTGAGGGAATGTATCGGAGCTCAGGATCACGGGTCAGATTCCCAATCAAAAAAACTTTATTGAAACTTGCTTGAGCCATTTTAGGTTACCTCCTGCAAAAATCTAAGGCCAAATTTTCTTCTGCTTTGTCAAGCCACTTTGGCAATCTGGCTAGGCTTATTCTTCTCGAGAACCATCACCCGCAAGATTTCCTGCTCCATAAGACGATAGGCCTGCATCACATTCTTAATAGCGGAAGACTCCGCCTGAAAAGAAAGCACCAAGTAATAACCTTCCCGCTTTTTCTTGATAGCATAGGCAAGGTTGCGTTTTCCCCACTTGATTTCAGATTGAATTTTGCCGCCTTGCTTAGTGATCACATCTTTTACCTTCTGAATATCTTCCTGAACTTTCTCAGGAATCGTATTCGGTTCAAGAATAATCACGGCTTCGTAATCCTTCATTTTACTCCTCCCTTAATCCTGACGTTTTTATTATTAATCCGCATCAATTCGAGACAGCTCTTTTTGCTGTCATCACCCCGGTTAAAACCCTACTTATTGTACTGATTCATCACAGTCTGTGGACCGCTTTCCAACCACAATAAGGAAGCTTCAAGCGCTCGTTTCAACACGCCGGGAAGCTTCTTCTCCTCCCCTTTTGAGAACCGCTCCAGAACGTATTCCTCAAGAGGAGGATTTTCCTCACGAGGTTTGCCCACTCCTATTCTCAGTCGTTGAAAAGCCGATGTTCCCAGCTCATCAATAAGGGATTGAAGACCACGATGGCCTCCCGAACGTCCTTTCTCACGCAAACGGAGCTTTCCAAATTCAAGCTCCACATCATCCAGAATCACGAGAAGATCATTCGTACAGGAAACATCATAAAGCTCAACGACCTCTTTGACAGCCCTTCCGCTTTCATTCATGAAGGTGGTCGGTTTTGCAACAATGATTTCTTGCTTATCCCGGCCGAGTTCTGCCAGTTCAACCCGAGAGGTTTTCTTGCTGAACGACCCGGCAAATTTTCTGGCCAGCTTCTCGACAACCAGATAGCCGATATTGTGCCGCGTAGACTTGTATTTCCTGCCTGGATTCCCAAGACCTACAATCAGCTTACGGCTCACTCTTTCTTCCCAGCAGCACCTGCTTGCGGTTTTTCCTTATCAGCTTTCGGCGTCTTCTCGCCTCCGGCAGCCTCCGCAGCTTCCACTCCTTCTTCCTTCTTCTTGCCGATCACTTCAGGCTCTTTCGGAGCCTCTTCCGGAGCCGGTGCTACTTCTTCCTTCATAGGAGCAAGCACTGTCAGCACGACTTCTTCAGGATCCAGAATGCACAGCACCCCTGATGGGAAGGTGAGATCTTTCACGTGAATCGCGTCCCCGATATTCAATTGATCCACACTGATCTCTATCTTTTCTGGAATTTCCGTAGGAAGACACTCCACTTCAATTTCACGGTGAACGTGTTCCAGAACCCCTCCCTCTTTGACTCCAGAAGCCTCGCCCTTGGTTTGGACAGGCACCTTGACCTGAATTTTCTCTGTCAGAGAGATGACATTAAAATCCACATGGTAAAGAGCGTCCTCCACGGGATCAGTCTGAATCTCTTTGATAATAGCGGTATGTTCATTATCTTTTTTAGCCCCTGCTATTTTCAAGGTAAGAATAACGTTTTCACCAGCTCCCGTTTTCAAGACCTTCTGAAATTCTTTCAAGCCAACCTCTAAAGGAATGGGTGTAAACTTGTTGCCATAAAGGATGGCCGGAATACGGCTTTCCTTACGGATCCGATTGGCGTAACTTTTTCCCAATTTCTCACGTTTTGAAACTTTCAACTCTACCGTTTTCATTTCCTAGCCAACCCTCCTTGCTTAGAATAAAAATCTTGTTACGCGTGTATTACGCCTCGACTGCTGCCTGGGCAAACAGCGAGCTCACCGATTCATTTTCGTGAATCCGTTTGATCGCTTCGGCTAAAAGTGGGGCTACCGAAAGCACTTTGATCTTGCGGCTCTTTTTTTTGTCCGCGAAAGGAATGGTGTCAGTAACAATCATCTCATTGATGATGGAACTTTCTATCCTCTCCACCGCCTCCCCAGCCAGCACAGGATGAACCACAGCGGCATAAATATCCAGTGCCCCAGCCGACCTCAAAGCAACGGCCGCTTCGACCAGCGAGCTTCCCGTCGACACCAGATCATCGACAATCACCACATTGCGATCCGCTACCTCACCGATGATATTCATCACCTTGACCTGCCTGACACTCTCTCGTCTTTTATCCACAATCGCCAGCGGCGCATCCAAAGCTTTGGCATAAGCCCGTGCCATTTTCAGGCCGCCCACATCAGGTGTTACGACCACGAGATCTTTCAAATTTTTTTCAAGAAAATGTTCGCACAGCACATTAATGGAGTAAAGATGATCGACTGGAATATCAAAAAAACCCTGAATCTGACCGGCGTGCAAATCCATGGTGAGAACACGATTGGCGCCTGCCGAGACAATCAAATTGGCCACTAGCTTCGCGGTGATCGGAACACGGGGCCGATCTTTGCGGTCCTGACGTGCATATCCATAATAAGGAAGCACTGCTGTGATCCTGCGTGCCGAGGCCCTCTTGGCGGCATCGAGAAGAATCAGAAGTTCCATCAAATTGTCATTCGAAGGTACACAGGTGGGTTGAATCATAAAAACATCCCGCCCCCGGACATTCTCATTAATCTGAACTAAAATTTCCCCCTCGGGGAATCTTCCTACGGTCACATCTCCGAGAGACACCTCCAGACAATCGGCAATAGCCTGAGCCAGAGCCGGATTCGCATTTCCCGTGAAAAGTACTGGTCCGTTGTTCACCGGCTTGTTACTCCTTTCCCTACTGGTTTTTTTTGATAATGGTTTTTTGAAATGTTTTGATTTCTTCACGGTTCATCACTCCGTCACGCACGGTTTCTTTTCTTAAGGACGCGAGCAGGAACGCCAATCACTGTTGTTCCTGCCGGGACGTTTTTCCCCTTAGGGATCACAGAACCCGCTCCGGTTCTTGCTCCCTCCCCCACAGAAACCGGAGCGATCAAAACGGTATTGCAACCGACAAATGCCCGGTTGCCAATACGTGTTTTGTGCTTCTTCCTGCCGTCATAGTTGGCCGTCACAGTGCCCGCTCCGATATTGACACGGCTCCCCAGTTCAGCATCACCAAGATAGGCCAAATGCTTCACCATAGAATTCTCTCCCACTGAGGAGCGAACCAGTTCGACAAAACTTCCAATCACCGCTCCGTCTTTGATGCGTGACCCCGAGCGAATTTTACAGAAAGGACCGATCTGACAATTTTTCCCGATGACGACATCCTTTTCAACATAAGAAAAAGGATGCACCACGGTATCGCGACCGATGGTTACATCTGATTCGATATAAGTGGTGTCAGGAGAAACAACTGTGACGCCCCGTTCCAGTTGAAACTCGATATTCCTTTTCCAAATTTCCTTAGCTGCTTTCACCAAATCTTTTCTCGTGTTGATTCCCAAGATTTCTTCTCCCTGAGCTAAAGGATAAGCCTGAACTTTCAAGCCGCGCCTGCAAAAAACTTCGACCACATCTGTAAGATAATATTCCTTTTTTCGATTAACCGGCCTGATTTCTTTCAAAGCCTGAAAAAGCTCTTTAGCCCGAAAAAGATAAATGCCCGAGTTGACCTCACGTATTTTTTTTTCAAGAGGGGATGCATCCAAATCCTCCCGTATACCCAACACATGACCGCGACCATCTCGAAGAATGCGTCCGTAACCTTGCGGCTCGTCGAGCTCGGCAGTCAGCACACTGGCATACGCTCCACTCGTCGAATGTTCTCTACAAAATCGCTCGAGCGTCCTTGTCAGAATTAAAGGGGCATCTCCTGCCGCAACAAGAAGATCTCCTTGAAAGCGTTTCAGTTCCAGGGACGTACACATCACGGCATGTCCTGTCCCGAGGCGCTCTTTCTGAAAAATAATCTTCGCCGTCTTGCCGAAAGAAACCTTCAAATCATCATGATTCTTCCCGGCCACAATAAGAATCTTAGTGATCCTGCTTCCTCGAACCGCTTCGAAGCAATATTCTATGATCGATTTTCCAAAGAGCACATGAAGAACTTTGGAACGGGAAGATTGCATCCGCGTTCCCTCTCCGGCCGAAAGAATCACTGCTTGAATGTTTTTCACATCCCAACTTTCAATTGAATGCCGGCAGAGCTTATCCTTTAATCCCCGTCAACTTGATGCCTTCAACAAAATAACGCTGATTAAAAATAAAAACGAGGAGAATCGGAGCCAGCATCATCATGGAAGCCGCCATGAGAAGCGTCCAGTCCGTGTTGTGCAGGCTCTGAAAATAAGACAGGCCCACGGGGAGCGTGAATTTCTCCTGAGAATTCACCACCACAAGAGGCCACATGAAATTCATCCACGTTCCCATAAAAGTAAAAGTCGTCAGTGTTGCCAGAGCCGGTTTCGATAAAGGAAGAATGATGCGCCAGAAAATACCAAAGTAGGAACAGCCGTCTATCTTGGCTGCATCCTCAAGTTCTTTGGGCAACGTCATGAAAAATTGTCTGAGCATAAACGTTCCGTAAGCAGTAAAAATTCCCGGCAAAATAAGCGCCTTATAAGTATCAACCCATCCCAGCATACGCAGGAGAATGAAAACAGGTATCATGGTCACCGCACTCGGAATCATCATCGTTGCCAGATAAGCCAGAAAAATCTTTTCACGGCCGGGGAAATTGAGTCTCGCGAAAGCATAACCGGCCATCGAACTTGTCAAAACCTGTCCCAGAGTCGTGAAAAAAGCGACCAGAATGGAGTTCAGATAAAACCTTGCAAACGGAACCACTTGCCAGGCCTTGGCGTAATTCTGCCAGACAAAACTGGTTGGGACCCAATCTATCCACCAGACCTTCTGATAGGAAAAAACCTGCCCGGGCTCTTTAAGCGACGTGGCAAGCATCCAAAGGAAAGGAGCAATCATAACTAGAGAGCCGACGCTCAACACAAGGTAGCTCAAAGCTTTTCTCAGAAGCTGAACTCTCGCTAGTCCCGTCCTGATTTTCTCGACCTCAACTGCCGAAAGCGTGTCAGATGTCATCGAATGTTGACCCTGTTGTCTTAATAATAATGAACTGTCTTGCCCGCCACTTTCCAATACAAGATCGTAAAAACAAAAATCACCACAAAAAGAAACCAAGAAATCGCCGCCGCGTAGCCCATGTTGAACCATTGAAAGGCATTGTTGTAAATGTAATACATAATCGTCGTCGTCGAACCGCTGGGACCACCCCCCGTCATGATGAAGGCCGCATCAAACCCAGCCTGAAAGCCGCCGATGATACTCATGATCGCGATAAAAAAAGTAGTCGGCGAAATCATCGGCCACGTCACCGCCCAAAATTTCTGCCAGCCGTTGGCACCGTCAATATCCGACGCCTCGTAAAGATCGCGGGGAATCCCCTGCAACGCCGCAAGATAAAGAATCATGTTGTGCCCGCCGATTCCCTGCCAAAGTCCCATGATAATTAAGGCAGGCTTGGCCCATTTTTCATCGGTCAGCCAGTTGGGCCCCTCAAGCGGGACATGAATCAAATCCCCAAAAGCTCTTATCAGTAAATTGAAAAAACCGAAATCAGGATTGTAAATCAGCCGCCAGAGAATAAAGATAGCCACGCCCGAACAAATGGTTGGAAGAAAAAAAGTGGTCCTAAAAAAAACGATCCCTTTGATCTTCTCGTTCATGGCAATGGCCACAAGCAAGGATCCCATCATCCCTAGCGGGATTCCCATCATGAGGTAAACCGTGTTCCAGCAGAACTTCCAAAAAAAACGGTCATGGAAAAGAGCGACAAAATTCTTGAGCCCCACAAAAGCTGGGGGCAAAAGCAAATCCCATTTCAAAAAACTGAGAAGAAGCGACGCTAAAACCGGTAGTGACGTGAAAAAAAGAAAGCCGGCAAAATTGGGCAGCAAAAACAGATAACCTGCTAAGGCTTCTTTGGTGCTCGCCTTAAGACCCGGCTTGATCTTTCTTTCTGCCTCAATATTTCTAATGGCTCCCGCCATGTCAATCAGTTGTGTCCCGCCAGCCATAAGCGATGAAGGATACTCCTGGTTTTAAAATTCTTCTGCCTCATTTTCGGGAAAGCCCCTTCTGATTTCAGCCAAGTTTTGCACGATTTGAGTTCCCAAAACAATCACGGAATGACGTTCCAACTTCAGGCTTGGCACTCAAAACTTCAGATCTTTTCCCAACCCTAAGCGGTCTTGACTCTTTCCTGGGGGGATACCCGAATCAAATGGGGCGGCTGTTTTTTCTCAACAACTTCCCGACTGACGATACACTCCACCACATCATCCTGGGAGGGTAGATCATACATGATATCCAACATGAGATCTTCCAAAATCGACCGGAGTGCTCTCGCGCCCGTTCTTTTATGAATGGCCTGCTTTGCGATCTGTTCGAGGGCATCCGGCATGAATTTCAAATCCACATCTTCCATTCTGAAGAATTTCTGATACTGTTTCACAAGCGCGTTTCGGGGCTCCGTGAGGACACGCACCAAGTCTTTCTCATCGAGGCCATCCAGCGTCGCAACCACAGAAAAGCGCCCAATAAACTCCGGAATGAAACCGTATTTTAAAAGATCCTCTGTCTCCACGTGCCTCAAAGTTTCACCCAGCTTCTGGCTTGACAATCCCTTCATTTTGGCACCAAATCCCATCATTTTATTCGTGATACGGCGCTCGATGATTTTCTCTAGATTAGAAAAGGTTCCTCCACAGATGAAGAGAATATTCCGCGTGTCGATCTGCAAATACTCCTGCTGAGGATGTTTCCGTCCGCCCTGGGGAGGAACATTGCTAACTGTGCCTTCCAAAATTTTCAGAAGAGCCTGCTGTACGCCCTCTCCCGAAACATCCCGCGTGATAGAAACATTATCACTGGTCTTGGCAATCTTATCGATCTCGTCAATATAAATAATCCCGTTTTCTGCCCGTTTGAGATCGTAATTAGCTGCCTGAATCAATCTTAAAAGGACATTCTCTACATCCTCACCCACATAACCAGCCTCGGTCAGGGTCGTGGCATCCGAAATGGCAAGAGGGACATCAAGAATGCGTGCCAGAGTCCTCGCAAACAATGTCTTTCCCGAACCCGTCGGACCGATCAAAAGAACATTGCTCTTCTCAATTTCAACACCGTCATCTGCTTCCTTAGACCGAATGCGCTTGTAATGGTTGTGAACACCGACGGCAAGCTGCTTCTTCGCTCTGTCCTGACCGATCACATATTGATCCAGCTGTTCTTTAATTGCCCACGGCTTGGGAATTTCGAGAAAAAGCTCTTCATGCGGCTTGAAAAGTCTGCGGGCATCCTTTTCCAAAATGTCATGACAAATCTTGACGCAAAGATCACAGATGTAAACACCCGGCCCTGCAAAAATCTTCTTAACATCTTTGCGCTTGTCACGCCCGCAAAACGAACAACGTTCTGTCATCAATCATTCTCCATTTTGCATTTTGAACTTTGCATTGTTTTAACTTGCCCGACCTGGACTCGAACCAGGAACCACGGCTCCAAAGGCCGGTGTGATACCGTTTCACCATCGGGCAGTCATATGCCGGCCTCTTGCGCCAATATTTTCTTCAACTCTTTGCGACCAACGCCACTTTTTAAAAAACGTTCGCGACTGACTGCCTGAGACAATGATGAAAACACTTCTGCGTGTACCACTTTCCAAGGACGATGACCTTTGGTGAATCGATAGTCTCCCTTATTGTGCCTCTTCAATCTTTCTTCAACTCTTTTGGATGTACTCCCCACATAATGAACGCTATCTCGAATACTTTCCAAAACATAAATCCAAGCCATCAAATGGCGGCTCCTCCGCCTCAGGCGGATTCGTCCGCGAGGCGAATTCGCTGAGGACGGATTCGCCTCTGGCGAAAAAGGCCGGTGTGATACCGTTTCACCATCGGGCAGCGTTTTTCCTGATCATAAGATCGGACCGGGCAAGGTCAAAACTGCACTTTCTTATAGGACTCAAACACCTGCGCCTACAGTGTGTCAGGATCGTCTCTCACTCGTCAAAATCACCCGCAACATGAGAAGAAGCATGGATTCCCACTCCCCGGCTGCGTTCCAATTCTCTCTCGTAAGCCTCCAAAACAACTTTCTGAATGTATTCCCGACACTCAAGTGTCACAGGATGGGCGATATCCTTGTACTCACTCTGCCTTGACTTCAAATCCAGTGTCTGGAATCCGGCACTTGACGATTCAATCTTCGCACCGCACTGATTGCAGAACCTGCTATGCATCACATTGCGGTGATGGCATTTGCTGCAAGGCTCTTTTGCTTGCCTGGAAGGCATCGCTACAAAAAGGCCCTTGTCTCTCTCAATGATTTTTATGTCACGCACCACAAAACAATCATCCAGAGTGATGGTCACAAAAGCCTTTAACTTCTTGTCAACATTCTCCTTTTGAAAAATCCTGACCTCGGTAATCTTCACTCTTCGTATGCCCCCTGAAGGTGATCCGATTGACAAATGTCAGCAAGCAACACACGTCCAAGTTTTCAATCCCAGCTTTCGCGAAACTTTCCGCGCTTGAAACTTGGCTTCTTTGACGCTCCTGGTTAGCGTGAACAGGGTTGGACCGCTTCCACTCATCGCCGATGCAGGCCAAAAGGTTCTCAGAAACGATAAAACCCGCGCAATAGCGGGTTTTATCTGGCGGGCCACCTCTAAAAGATCGTTCCTTAAAAAGAGTGCTATTTGCCTCATATCTTTTGAGGCCAAAAAAGCAGAAAGCATTATAGTATCACAACTTACTTTTGTCAAGCTTGGGTGATTTTGGAGGTTACAGTAACGTTGATACACCTCTTTTGTCGAAACTCCATCTGGCAAAAAAGTTAGGAAAAGCGACAATTTTGTAGAAAATTTAACCGGTGTCAGATTGTCCCCGCGGCCCGTTCCCACAGCCTGTGAGGCATTCAGAAGAAAAAAAGGAACATCTGCCCCGAGTTCTTTCCCCATCGCAATCAGCTCGTCTAACTGTAAGCCCAAACGATAGATTCGATTCAAAGCCAAAAGCGTGCAGGCAGCATTGCTGGATCCTCCACCCAAACCAGCTGCAACCGGAATATTTTTTTCCAGAAAGACCTCCACACCCTGCTGCAAACCGGTTCGCCTCTGTAACAACCGATATGCTTTATAAATGAGATTCCTGGAGTCGCAAGGAATCATGGGATGATCACAATGAAGGGTAAAACTTCTTTTTACTTTTCTGAAATGGATTCTATCCGCCAGAGAAATTCTCTGAAAAACAGTATAAAGTTCATGATATCCATCTTCCCGTTTTCCCAAAACGCGAAGAGAGAGATTGATCTTGGCAGGAGAAAAAAGGATCAGAGAATTCATAGGGAAGTTAAAATGTAAAAGGTAAAAGTCAAAAAAATCCAGAGACGGAAAGCAAAAAGGAGGGTGACTCTAAAAAGCTTAGAACCTTAAAAAGGAGATTATCCTTTTACCTTTTTACTTTTGAATTTTGACTTGACTCTACCAACGTATCTTCTTTCGATGCCGGTGCTTGCGAAGCCACTTCTTTCTTTTGTGTTTGTTCATCTTCTTCCGGCGCTGTTTTCTTTTCGTACCCATAAGACGACACCTCTTTTACAAATACAAATACCAAACGGCTTCAATCAATAACTTTATTTAACGGATATTCAATAATGCCTGAGGCTCCCGCTTTCTTCAATTGAGGGATGAGCGTTCGAACCACCTTCTCATCAATAATCGTCTCCACATCATACCAACCTTTCGAACTCAAAGGCGCTATGGTGGGATTTTTGAGGGCAGGGAGAATTTTCAAAACATTTTCAAGTTTTTTCTCCGGTACATTCATTTTCAAACCCACTTTTTCTTCGGCGGCCATGGCTCCACCAAGAAGCAAGGCAATGTTTTCAAGTTTTTCCTTCTTAAATGGGTCGTCGTAACTTTTTTTGTTGGCGATCAATTTGGTAGTGGAAGTAAGAATCGTGTCCACAACGCGCAGATTATTGGCTCTCAGGCTGGAGCCCGTCTCGGTAGCTTCCACAATGGCATCCGCAAGACGGGGCGGCTTGGCCTCCGTCGCACCCCAAGAAAACTCGACTTCCGCATCCACATGATGCTTCTTAAGATAATCCTTGGTAACATTTACAAGTTCGGTGACAATCTTCTTACCGGCAAGATCTTTTACCGATTTCACCTTCGAGTCATTGTGAACGGCAAGCACCCAGCGCACGGGGCGATTGGTTTGCTTAGCATAAGTTAGGTCTTTGATTTCTATCACCTTCGAACGGTTCTCAAGAATCCAGTCATAACCCGTCAGACCAGCGTCAATCACACCTTCCTCTACATAGCGGGACATCTCCTGGGGCCGGAAGAGAATAATTTCCAGTTCTTCATCATCCACCGACGGATAGAAGGAACGCGAAGCGGTGGTGATTCGGAAGCCAGCCTTCTTGAATAAATTGTATGTGGCTTCTTCCAAACTCCCCTTGGGCAATCCGAGTTTTAATTTTTCCATTCGGAACTCCTTAAAAAATGGTTTTGATTCTAACTTTTTCCTCTAGGGGTGTCAACCGTTAAGAAACCCATAAATCCATTGGATATCGAATCGCTCTCGACTATAATGCCGAGCTATGGTGATTTCGTCATGCTGATCAGTTTCACGCAAAGTTGCATGGCCCTTCTGAGCGCCACCTTGGGTGCTTTCATTGCAGTTAGGATCGGCGTGTCCCACCGTCACCTGTGTGCCCTCATAAGTTTCGCCGCGGGGACACTGCTGGCCACAACTTTTATTCATATTGTCCCGGAAGCTATCGGTGTCTTGTCACTCACCGCCCTCGCCGCGGCCATTCTGTCTGGCTACGGTGTTTTTTTCCTCTTAAGTCGTTACGTGTTTCACGTCTGTCCGGCCTGCGCGGCCTCTCACTTCGATGAACACACAGCTTCCGAATTCCAAAGCATCGCTCTTCTGCTAGCCATCGCCTTGGGCATTCACAGCGGCATGGACGGCCTCGCGATTGCCGTCGGACATGAACTGGGCCGCAAAGCGGATCTTTCGATTTTCATCACCATCACGATCCACAAACTGCCGGAAGGCTTGGCGCTCTGCGCCCTTTTTCTCAAAGCAGGTTACAGCAGGACGAAATCGCTGTTATTCACTTTGGGATTGGAAAGTTCAACTCTGGTGGGATGGATTCTTGGGACGCTGCTGCTAACCGGTGTGGAACAAAGTAAATGGTTTTACTGGACCATGGCTCACATCGGAGGCGGTTTCGTCTATCTTGCTTTTCACGCCGTCCTGAATGAATCCAGGGAACATTCTCCACGTTTCATTCTTTCTTTCTTTTTGGCGGGAGTCGCTCTGATCAGCTTGACCCGCTGGATTCCCGCATCCTGAATCAAGAAATCAAACGGCTCGCCTGCTTTTTCGCTTCCCGGTAAACCTCACCGAAAGGAATACGCCGGGTCAGGGAGATTTTCTTGCAGTCTTCGTATTCTGGAGAGGCGATATGAGGCCGGCCATTGGCGGTGCCGATCTTGACAGAAACTCTACCGAACTTGGTTTGAACGTGTGTGATTTTTCTGGCTAGCAGAAAACGATCCAGCTCCATGAATCGCAATCCAAATGTGGTAGTCTCTTTGAAAACCACCTCAGAAATTTTTTCCTTAAGGGAATGTTCTAAAAGAACGGAGAGTTTGTGGGCTGGCCTCATTTTCTTCATGAGAACGGGGGTAAGGTAAACATCGAGGGCACCGGCCTGAAAGAGTCTCGTGTAGAGAATCTCAAAACCGAGAGGATTCATATCATCCAGATTGGTTTCCAAAACGAGGATACGATCTTTCTTGAATCCGCGGGACGATTGCCCTAACGTGATCCTCAGCAAATTAGGCCGGTCCTTGAAATCCTGACTTCCAGCTCCGTAACCAACTGATTGGACATCGAGGTCCGGAATCTCATCCGTCTTCTCAGCCAGAGCTGCAAGAATCGCTGCTCCCGCAGGCGTCACCATTTCAAAACGGATCGGCGCGTGATTCAGTTTGAATCCTTTGAGAAGTTCCAAAGCTCCCGGGCTCGGAAGCATCACCCTGCCGTGATGATACGTACGGATTTCTCCAAAACCCACATGGAGATTGCGGACGAAAATTTTCTCAATCTTCAAATGATGAACGGCCGCGGCTGTCCCCACAATGTCCACAATCGAATCCAAAGTCCCCACTTCATGAAAAAAAACTTTTGCCGGCTTCGTGCCGCGCACTTTGGCTTCCGCCGAGGCGAGTTTTTGAAACATCTCGAGAGCCAGTTTTCGTACACCGGGATGAAGACGACTGTTTTGAATTAGTTTCCGGACATGAAAAAAATTCGTGTGGGAAGAATGTTTTTGCTCCGGGATACGGACATCAAATTTCGTTCCTGAAAAGCCGCCGCGTTTGACTTTCTTGACCGCAAGGCGGACTCCAGATAAACGAAGCTTTTTGATCTCGGACTGAAGAAGCTTAAAATCAAGGCCCGCATCCAGAAAAGCCCCGAGAGTCATATCTCCCGAAATCCCTGAATAACAATCGAATACAGCGACGTTCATCACTGGCAACTATTTAAGTCGCAGGTAACACGTTGTAGGTTGCTGAAAGTTTTTTGAAAACCTGCTGCTTGCAACCTGCCACCTGCTAAGTTTTTCATGAGATCATGCTGGCAAAACAGGCGGCTCCGAAACCGTTATCGATATTCACAATGGCGATTCCCTGAGCGCAGGAATTGATCATGGTAAGGAGAGGGGACAATCCTTCAAAATGAGCTCCGTAACCGACACTGGTGGGAACTGCAATTACAGGCTTGGCCACCAAGCCCGCCACCACACTGGCCAAAGCTCCTTCCATTCCGGCCACACATATAATGGCCTTAGCCTTTTCCAAATCCGGAAGTTTGTCAAAAAGACGGTGAATAGCTGCCACACCGCAGTCATAAATCCTTTCAACCGGTCTCCCTATAATCTCCAGTGTGACGGCCGCCTCCTCGGCAACCGGAATATCACTGGTGCCAGCTGTCAGAATGGCGATAGGCGCTTTGACTGAGGTCTTACCTTTTCCTGCCCCATTCAAAGGTGCTCCAACCTGATAAGCAATGCGTCCCTGCTTGGAATAGCGGAGGAAAGGAAACACCCGTTTGAGCTTCCTATATAAGGGGGCCTCCACACGGGTCAAAAGAAGCGCCTGTCCGGACTGTCTAATGGAACGAACGATGCGGACCATTTGTTCAAGGGTTTTACCGGGCGCATAAATGACTTCGGGAAATCCTTTCCTGAAGTGACGGTGGTGATCAATTCTCGCAAATTGAAACACCTCATAGGGTAGATTCTTCAGTTTGGAGAAAGCCTTTTCCTCACTGATTCTGCGCTCGCGAAGTTTCTTCAGCGTCTGTCTCAAAACCTGCTCTGAATATTTCATCGTAGTCTCAGAGCACCCAACAAAACCCTAATGAGCTGCAAACGCATATCCCTGCGAGCTTCTTCGTTGCGTCGGCCAAAAAGTGCTCAACGTACCACCCTGGGTACGTTTCCGTGCTTTTTGTCCGCCGCGCCTCGAATCTCTTTGGGCTATGCGTTTTCGCTTTCATCAGGGTTTTGTTGGGCACTCTTAGTCATAATCTTTGAGGCGTATTCAATCTGATACTCAAGAAATTCTTCTAGGCAGAACCTTCGGAGTCAGAATCAGAATGATGGCCGCGTTTGCGAATGAGCTTGGATTCGAGTTTGGTAAAAATATAAAGGATCATAATCACAACTGCCGTCGCATAAAGAGCCCCTTCATAAAAACCCAATCCGCAGGCCAGACCTATGCCAGAGACAGCCCACAGACTGGCCGCAGTGGTGATTCCCTTCACCGATGCCCCTGACCGGATAATCGCACCCGCGCCGATAAAACCGATACCACTCACCACCTGCGCCGCGATGCGGGAAGGATCCACTTGGACCTGTCCCTTATAGATCTCATAAATCTGTATGGACACAAGCATGATAAGACTGGAGGCCGCCGACACTAAGGCATGTGTTCTAAAACCAGCGGCTTTTCCGAAATATTCCCGTTCATACCCAACCACAGCTCCCAACAAAGCTGCCAGCAAAAGCCTCATGATCAGGTCTGCATGACTATGAATCATAATGTTCCCTCCTCTTGGAAACGAAAGATCAATTCCTGCCTAGGGGCAAATTGGGATCGGCCACCAGGTTAAGCCAGGCTTCTTCAAAATTTCCTGAGACTTTGCCGTTCGTACGCTTCAAAGACTTCCAACGCAAAAATTTTCCGACTCCGCTGCGCGCCACCATCGCCGCATTATCTGTGGTGTATTTAAGAGGCGGAATGTAAACTTTGACTTTTTTTTCCTTTGCTTCTTCGGCAAGACGGCTGCGAAGATGCGAGTTGGCCGTCACACCACCTCCTATCACAATGACCCGGCAGTCCGCTGCGGAACAAGCCGCAAAAGTTTTCTCAACCAGCCATTCGACCACCGCTTCCTGGAAACTGGCGCACAAGTCGCGTTTTTCCTTTTCAGTCAGCTTCTTTTTTTTCTGAACGTAATAAAAAACGGCCGTTTTGATGCCGCTGAAACTGAAATCAAGCTTGCTGTCAATCTTCGGATTGGTAAACCGAATCGCCTTGCCATTTCCCTCCGCTGCCAGGCGGTCAATGACCGGACCTCCAGGATATCCGAGTTCCAGAATCTTTGCAACCTTGTCGTACGCTTCTCCCACTGCATCATCCACCGTCTCACCCAAAAGTTTGTAGCAGCCCTTATCGTGATACACCAAACCGGTATGACCTCCTGAAACAATCAGTCCTACAAAAGGTTTCTTGGGTTCCATCTCCTCAATGAAATTCGCCTCAAGATGGGCCTCGAGATGATTGACAGGAATCAGCGGCACTTTCCATCCGAAGCTCAAAGCCTTTGAAAAAGAAACACCGACAAGCAGGGAACCGATCAGTCCCGGCCCGCGTGTGACGGCAATCAATTCGATATCCTTTTCGCGGACGCCCGCCCTTTCGACCGCATTCCGATAAACCGTGTCGATGGCTTCCAGGCAGTGACGGGAGGCAATCTCAGGGACCACACCACCGTAAGGCCTGTGCTTTTCAAGACTGGATGAGATGACATTGGCGAGAACCTTATCACGGCCTTCGAGAATGGCGCAGGAGGTTTCATCACAAGAGGTTTCAATACCCAGCGTCAACATAGCGTACAGCGTTCAGCGTAGAGCGTATAGGTCCACATGTGGCAAAAAGATTCACCTATCAAGCGGGTGAAGCATCCGATAGAGCATCTTGCCTACCTCAGTTATCAAACGTTCAATGAATTCATTTCCATTCGAAAATCTCAGATCCACGACAAGTAGGTATTGCGTTTCTAATTCACAAATCGAACCATAGGCAATGGAAAGAAATTGCTTGTATTCTTTACTAAACTGCCTGCCATAACCTTCAGCAATGTTGGAAGGAATCGAGATAGCGGATCTTCTCATTTGTTGAGACAAGCCATAGATTTCATCTTTAGGAAAAGATTTGGTCAATTGATAGATTTCTTTAACCAATTGATATGACTTTTGCCAAACGATTAAGTCTTTAAAGCTTTTTGTCTTTAGCATTTTCTATACGCTGTACGCTGAACGCTCTACGCTTTTTCCAAGAGTTCCTTCAAAACCTTCTCCGCCGCTGCGGGATTCGCTTTTCCCCTGCTTTCTTTCATCAGTTGCCCCATAAGGTGTTTAAGAGCGTTGGTCTTCCCGTTTTTATAGTCTTCGACGGATTTAAGATTTGCCGCCATCACTTTCTCAGCAGTCTGGCGTATCAAAGACTCATCTGTCACTTGCACGAGATTCTTGTCTCTGACAATGGCTTCAGGATCTTTGCCTGTTCCAAGCATTTCATCAAAAATATCTTTGGCGATTTTCCCGCTGATCGTTGCCTTTTCAATCAAGCGGATCAATGCTCCTATTGAAGATGCGGTGATTTTTACCGTGTCCAACGTCTCACCCCGCTCATACATTTTCCCAAGAAGCTCACTTTGAATCCAGTTGCTTGCCAACTTGGCAGAAGCCCCGGTCTTCACAGTGTCCTCAAAAAACTGAGCGAGTTTTTTCTCCTGGGTCAGAACTTTTGCGTTGTATTCTGAAAGGCTGTAATCTTTGATAAAACGTTCCCGGCGGGCTCGAGGGAGTTCAGGCATGGCGGTACGGATTTCGGCCACCAATTCTCTGGACACGGTAAATGGAACCAAATCAGGCTCCGGAAAATAACGGTAATCGTGCGCTTCTTCTTTGGAACGCATCGGAAATGTGATTTCCTTTTCATCCCTCCACAACCGCGTCTCCTGGCGGATTTTTTCTCCATGGTTGATGGCTTGCGTCTGTCTTTCGATTTCGTATTGAAGAGCTTTTTTGACCATGCTGAAGGAATTGAGGTTCTTGATTTCCACTTTGATGCCAAATTTGGATTCGCCTTTAGCCCGCACGGAAACATTAGCGTCACAGCGCAGGCTTCCCTTTTCCATGTCGCAGTCGCTCACCTCAATATACTGAAGAATACTTTTCAAAGTCACCAGGTACTGATAAGCATCTTCCGGACTACGCAAATCGGGTTCCGAAACAATTTCCATCAGAGGAATGCCCGCCCGGTTGAAATCCACCACACTTCCCTCACGCGCTTCATGCAAAAGTTTGCCGGCGTCCTCCTCAAGATGCGCCCGCGTGATTCCGATTCTCTTCAATCCCTGATTGGTGTCAATCACAAGATGTCCCTGATAGGTGATCGGCATATCGTACTGTGAGATCTGATAAGCTTTCGGAAGATCGGGATAAAAATAATTTTTCCGGTCGAATTTGAGCCGCTCGGCAATTTTGCAATCAAGTGCAAGCCCGATTCGAATCGCGTAAAGATAGGCCTGGTGATTCAGTACCGGAAGGGACCCCGGATAACCCAGACAGACGGGGCAGGTATTCGTATTGGGCAACGCGCCGAATTCGGTCGAGCAACTGCAAAAGATCTTGCTCCGCGTCTTGAGCTGGACATGCACTTCCAAACCTATGACGGATTCAAATTCGATCATAGAAAAAATATCTCCCATTTAAGGGCACACACGCGGTGTGCCCCTACAACAAGAACCGATTGTGTGCCATTATTGTAGGGGTGGTCCTTGTGCCCGCCCATGATGCAATTGCCCAGCACGGGCAATTCGCGAATCGTCCCTACGTCTGCCGCCTTTTTAATAAAATCAGATGCATTTCGGGCACACACGCGGTGTGCCCCCTACAACAAGAACCGATTGTGTGCCGTTATTGTAGGGGTGGGCCTTGTGCCCGCCTTCTTAATGACATCGGATACATCCGGGCACCCACGAGGAGGGGTGCCCCTACAGCCGGGTTCTCTGAATCAAGATGCCCTTTCAAGGGATTTTCCACAACATACCGCCGAATCTCCATCAATTCCTCTTCACTGCGAATAATATGTTCATAATAATTACGCTGCCATAATTTTCTATTAAAAGACGGCCATCTCTTTCCCTTGACACCTTGAATATACTCGCGCGTGGTTATAGATTTGAATGCGCGAATAATATCTGCCAATGTAGGGGCGGGCCTTGTGCCCGCCTTCTTAATGACACCGGATACATCCCGGGCACCTACGAGGAGGGGTGCCCCTACAATAACAATAATCCCATGAATATGATTTGGCATGACCACAAATTGGTCCAATTCACAAGACGGAAAACGACTAGGCAACTCTTCCCAAACCTTTTGGATCATACCTCCTGCCTCATTTAATACTGGTTCATACGCTTCTCCTTCCCAAAACAAACATTTCCGATCTTGCGTACTAATGGTAACAAAATACGAACCTTCAGATGAATAATCGTAATTCTTTAATCTCAATGATTTGCGTTTAAAGACTCTATTCATTAATCCTTGCTCTTTTTTTATGCCATTCAGTGGCTTGCTCAAAAGCATACGCCGCACGGAAAATGGTTTCCTCATCAAAATGTTTCCCAATGAGCTGCATACCGATCGGAAGCTCCTTTCCATCCACGGCGGCAAATCCGCAGGGAATCGAAATGGCGGGAACACCGGCCAGATTCACCGGAATGGTGTAAATATCCGAAAGATACATGGACAACGGATCAGAAATCTTCTCTCCAATTTTAAAAGGAGGCGTCGGAGAAGCGGGTGCGAGAATCAAATCCACTTTCCTGAAAGCCTCATCAAAATCCTGCTTGATCAGGGTCCGCACCTTCTGCCCTTTCAGATAATAGGCGTCGTAATAACCGGCTGAGAGCACAAAGGTCCCGAGAAGAATTCTCCTTTTCGCCTCAGCACCGAATCCGAGGTCTCGCGTGTCCAGATACATCTCCAGCAAATCCTTGGACGAAGCCCGGGTTCCGAATCGCACGCCGTCGAAACGTCCCAGATTGGAACTCGCCTCCGCCACTGCGATAATATAGTAAACGGCTACGGCATATTCGGTATGCGGAAGTCTGATGCGGCTGAGGGTGGCTCCCATTGAGTTAAATTGTTCTGCGGCATCCTTCACCGCTTTCTCTACCTGCTTATCAAGACCCGAGATGAAATATTCTTCCGGGAGCCCGATACGAAGCCCTTTCACATCGCGTCTCAGAGCTTGGGTGTAATCCGGACGAGGAACGTCAGCAGAAGTGGAATCAAGAGGATCGTGACCGGCAAGAACATTCAAAAGGATTGCCGCATCTTCAACCGTTTTGGTAATCGGTCCAATCTGGTCAAGACTCGATCCGAATGCGACCAGACCATACCGCGACACTCTCCCATAAGTCGGCTTCAATCCTACCACGTGACAGAAGGAAGCCGGCTGACGGATGGAACCGCCCGTGTCTGAGCCAAGCGCAGCAATGGCTTCATCCGCCGCTACCACGGCCGCCGAACCCCCGCTCGATCCTCCCGGCACCCGTTTTAAATCCCAGGGGTTGTAAGTCGGCCCGAAACAGGACGACTCGGTGGACGAACCAAAGGCAAACTCATCCATATTGCATTTTGCGAAAATAATTGCGCCGGCCTCTCGAAGCTTGCGTATCACGGTCGCGTCATAAAAAGGGACATGCCCTTTCAGAATTTTTGAGGCGCAAGTCGTCTCCCATCCGCGCGTGCAGATATTGTCTTTGACTGAAATAGGAATACCGTAAAGAGGTTTTTCTTTCCAAGACGCCGGTTTCGGATGGGAAAGAAGCCCTTTCAAATCTTTCACGGCGCGGGAGGAATCGAAATGAACGTAGCCTTGCACCTTGCCGTCGATTTCGCCGACGCGTTTTCCAAGATCTTCCAGGAGAGTCTCGGGATCGATGGAATCCTTACGAATCAACTCCTGAGTTTCTTTAAGCGTGGACTGCCAGAGAGGCATGGATTCACTCTCCCTCAATCACTTTGGGTACTTTGAAAAAATGTCCTTCCCGTTCGGGCGCATGCTTGAGGGCTTCTTCGGAAACCGCCTGGGGTCTGCAGGTATCCTCACGGAAAACGTTTTCAATAGCCAGCACATGACTGGTGGGAGACACATGCTCCGTGTTGACTTCGGAAAGTTTCTTCACATAATCCAGAATTTTATCCAGTTCTCCGGACAAACGCTTTTTCTCGCCTTCTTGAAGCTTGATGCGGGCCAGCAAAGCCACCTGGTCTAAATTCATGTCCATCATTTCTAACTCCTAATGAAAGAGCATTTTACCATTAAAGTGGAAAAAAGTAACATTCAGGAAGCCCTTTTGATCATAAACCCAACGCTTGGGGAAACGTTGATCACATCAATTTTAATGGCCGGATGCATGCTTTTAAAAACGCGAAAGATTTCGGCCGCAAATCCCTGCCCGATTCCCTTCACTGTGCCGTGATAAAGCAAGAGAAAAGGTAAACTTATTGTAAACTTAGTCATGACTATCCATTGTAAACTTTGTATATCCGGCCACGGGAGCTATCAACTGCTGACTTTTTTGGTGAGGTCGATGTAATCCTTGAGCAATAGCTCTTCGGCGCGGAAGTTGACAGGGATTTTCAATTCTTCAAGAATCTTCTTCCATTCGACACGCGAAGGAGAAAGGTGAGAGTTTGAAAGGCAATTCAGAATATTTTTGCGCCGCGCGGCAAAAGCAGCCTGAATAACTTTGAAAAGAAGATCTTCATCCAAGCCCTTCACTTTACGATGATGAAAGCGAATCCCAAGCACGGTGGAATCAACCAGAGGGACGGGTCGGAACACCTGACGGTTCACATCGAGAAGGTGCTCCACGTCAGCAAAGTAACGAAAGGCGAGCGTCAAACGGCCGTAAACTTTGCTGCCGGGCAAGGCGAGGATTCGATCCGCCACTTCTTTCTGAACCATCACGAGCGCTTGCTCCACCCGCTTTCTCTGCTCAATCAAATAAAAAAGAATCGGTGTGGTGAGAAAATAAGGAAGATTGCCGACCACTTTCCACTTGAGGGAAGGCGGGAAAGTCTTGCCTCCAGATTTTCCGGGCAGAGTCTTCAGATCAAGCTTGAGAATGTCCCGGTTCACAAGAAAAAGGTTGGAATAATGTCCCAGTTCTTTCTGGAGAATTTGAACCAGCGATTCGTCTTTTTCGACCGCATAGACGTGGGCACCAGTTTGAAGCAATCCCTGAGTCAGAGCTCCGAGGCCCGCACCGATCTCAAGAACATAATCGTTCCTCGCTAAAGACAGCCCCTCAATAATTTTCCTCTGGAGATTTTCGTCGATAAGAAAATTCTGTCCCCACGCCTTGCGGGGCCGAATCTGATACTTGCGGAGAAGCTGAATCTGATGCATGAGGGGAGTATAGCACAAGGCAAAAGTCAAAAGGTAAAAGGGAAAAGAATAAGATCAAAGAGAAAAGAAGGGAAAGAGAGAAAATAAACGGAAGAAAAGCAAATCCGAAAAAGGACAATTTAAAAACGTCGATTGACTTTTAACTTTTTTCTTGCACTTTTGCCTTTTCCCTTTTACCTTTTGACTTTTGAAGCGGCTTGCGCGAGGGCGCTGAAGCCTTGGAATCTGACTTCG
>OBEQ011323689.1_pt1 | contig 34560 bp, 32 predicted proteins | sample 1670901 | NCBI WGS metagenome assembly OBEQ01 (sample SAMEA104232315, study PRJEB22302) | groundwater metagenome | biome: forest; feature: aquifer; material: groundwater | place: USA | collected 2011-08-07 | depth 5.4 m | reverse complement strand
GGGGGGGGGGGGCGCGGGGCGGGGGGGGGGCCCCCCCCCCGGCCGGCTCCCCCGCCAGTCCTCGGGAATCCGGTGCGGCCGAGGAAGCCGTCTCGCCGATCCGAAGGCCGGGATGGAGCTGTCCTTGTGCACCACGCCGATCGCCTTCTCGAGGGCGGACGAGGCGCTCTCGGCCACCACGCAGACGGCGGCCTCGACCTTCACGAAGTAAAGCGGCATCAGGCAACACCCCTGGTCTCTTCCCGTCGTTGTTCGAGATTCAGCGCCCACACGGGCGGCGCATTCACGACGACGCCGCCCGCCAGACCGTCGCGAGCCGCTTGCTGCGCGTGCGCCGGCGCTTTCCGGTGTCGACGATGGCCCCTGCTCTCGCCAGCTCGTGCACGCGCGCGCTCACCGTCTGATGCGTCATCGTCAGCACCACCTCGGCCTCGTCGGAGCTCAGGCCCTCGGCGCCAGCGTCCCGGATGGCGTTCAAGACGACTTCACGCAGCCTCTGCTTTGGTGTCTCGTCGCGCCGCACCGGCAAGCTGACTGAAGGCGGCCAGCGGCCGGCGAAGCAGTCTCGCGCTTCACGCATCCGCGCCTCCGAGGCCCCGGAGCAACCATTCTCAATCATCTCAACATCCATACAACAATAATTCGCAACAACATCATGGACGTCAACGCTTTTCGAGGCCTCGCGACGAGACCAGGCCACACGAATCACGTCCGCGCTTCATTGCCGCGCAGGCAGCCTGCGAGCCGAGGCGCACCTGAACGGAAGGTTCGTCGAGACGGGGCGCCGGCCCGGGCTGGGGAGGTCGCGCGACGATCGTCCCTGCGGCAGGCGCGAGCCGGTTGCCTGTCCGTGAGCCCGCGAACTGCGGCGTACCGGCGAAGAACGCGCGCCCCTGTCGCACGGCCATGTCCCGCGCCGTCAGCGCCTTCGGCGAACCGATGGCGCGCATCCTACCGAGGAACGGCGCGAGCCGGTCGGGGTTCGCCTCGAGCGTTCGACCGATCACGTTGCCGATGGTGTCCAGCGTCATCGCCGCCTTCGCGCCCAGGGAGCCCGAGAGCGGGACCTCGTGGATGTCGGCGTTCGCGAAGCAGACCTTCTCGATGGTGAACGTGCCGTCGATGAGCGGCAGGTCGGGAACGCGGCCGCCCTGCTTCAAGTGCGCGAACGTGACGTGCGGCGTGAAGCCATGGTTGTTTGCGGCAGGCATGCCGACGCGCTCGAGCGCCGACTTCATCTCGACGTACAGGTCCGCGAGACCGGGCGCGTCCACCAGCGCGACGAGGGCGGTGGCGGGCTTGCCGTCCTTCTCGGCGCCGTCGAAGTACGCCCAGCCCTGGACCTTCGCGTCGATGGGCGGCGTGTCGGCGCCGACGTTGCGCAGCGCCTGCACCGCGCGATCGACGACGTCCTGGCCGATGTCCTCGGCGGCCTTGGGGACGCACACGAGCGTGATGTGGTCGATCTCCTGCGTGGTCGCGCCGATGGGCAGGATCCGCGACTGGAGCGCGGTCCACTTGGCCACGAGGTCCGCGGGCAGCGGGACGTAGGTGAAGCGCTGCCGAGGCGACAGCGTTACCGAGGAAAGCTTGGTGGAGATCAGGTGCTCGAGGCCCGTCGGGAACACGCTCAATTGTAGGAGGCCCGCGCACGGCGATCGCATGGAAGCCGGCGACCCGCGGGTGCGCTGCCACCAAAGGTTGCATGGACCCTTCCAGCGGAACATGGCAGCGTCGCCCGCCGAGGAGGGGATTCTCATGCGCTCGTTCTTCCGAATCGTCACGCTCGCGGTTGGGCTCGTCGCTGCGACGGGTTCTGCCGGTATCCAGCAGGCACAGCAGAACCATGTCAACCGGCTCTGCGGCGAGCCGCAGTACGCCTACGAGCAGGGCTACAACGCCGCGCTCAAGCGTCAGCCGATGGACACGACATGGGTCGAGCAGTACTGCCTGCCCGAGTCGCAGCCGTCAGCCCGCCAGAGCTGGATCAACGGCTACCAGGCGGGTGCTGCCAACGCACCGATTGTGGTGGTCGGCGCGGCGCCCAGGCCGGCGCCTGCGGTCCAGTGCCGCTTCTCGAGCGACTGCGGCGAGGGCTACAGCTGCCGTCAGTGGCAGGGAAGTAACGTCTGCATGGGTTTCGGCGGCGCGGGTGCACCTTGCTGGTTCGGGGACGACTGCCTTTCCGGTCGCTGTAACGGCAGGAGCAGGACCTGCAACTGAGTCCGGCGAGTCGGAGCTGGCGCCGGCACGTCAATCGAAGACCGTCGCCAGCTCCTCAGCGCCGACGCCCTCCTTGACCAGTCGAAGGTGGTGGTAGGTCACGACGGCCGCGACACATTGCCAGGGACCCGTCAGTAGGCCTGCCATCCACATGATGAGGTGAGCGCGCTGCTGCAGCTCGGGCGTCCATTCCCTGCCGTGGCGGACCAGGACCGATGTGGTACCGCCGACCGCGACGGCGGCGACGTAGATGAGCAGGACCACGCCAAGGATCTTCAACCTGTTGTCCTTCGTCAGCGTCCTACTCCGGTGCAGCGCGCTCCACACGCCCGGCGCTTCCACGATGGCAACGGGCACTGCCACATAGAGCATGCACTGTAGAACGAACCCCGGGACGCCGCGGGCGACCGCGCTTCCGACCCCAACGACAACGGCCACGACCAGGCACACGCCGAGCACCGGCGCGAGGCGCTTCAGGCCCATCCGGATCGAGCGACCGATGCCGACGCGTTGACCGCGGACCTCCATGAGGACCCCGTAGGCCAGGGCGCCAACGGCAACATTGGAGAACGCGATGTCGAGCGCCCTACCGTATTGGGCGCTGACGATTGCTCCGCTTCGGGATCCCCAGCACAGGTAGATCGCCGGAAGCTTGATGAGGACGTAGAGGAACGTGAGGGGGACGAAGTTCCTGAGCCAGATCCTCAAGCTCTCGCTCAGGATGCGACCGACCCTGACGCGAGGCGCTTCCAAGATCTTCACCGACATGGCGCACCATTCGAACGGCTGCGCGCTGATCCCAGGTAGGCTTGTCGTGACCCTCTTCCGAGGCACAGCCTCATCGCGGCATGCCGCTCGACGACATCACGCCGTCCGTCGGCGTGAACTTGCAGTTCGGATCGTCGCCCCGACAAACGGGGTAGTGGAGCACCTTGCCGCATCCGACGGCACTTCCGTCAGCCTGCACGCGGACCTGCTCCACGGGACACTTCATCTCGCGAGCGGCCTGCTCCTTGGGGACGAAGCTGACACCGACACAGGACACCGCGAAGAGCAGCACGAAGGGAAAGGACGATTTCGAGAGACGCATCATGCTTGCGTGTCAGAGCAGCAATCGTGCCACCGCAGAGGCGGCCGAAAACAGCGCCATGGCCGGTCGTGGCCCGTCGCGCCTGCTCGTTGAGTGTCACCGTGCGAGCTCCGGTGATCCGAAGTGTCGAGTTCGGCTCGGCCGCCGACATGACAAGGCCGCCATTGATTGTGGCGCTGGGTTGTCCCGGTGACTGTGCTACTTGAGCGCATGGCTCCTGGTAAGAAGGCGACCCTCCTCGGCAAGATTGGAGCCGCACTGGCAGTCGCGGTGCTCCTCATCGTCGGGCTGCTTCTTTTCGTGACGGTCTACAACTTACTCGCGCCAGGTCCAGCCCGTCGTCGGAGCAGAACTCATCGCCCGGTGGAGGTGATCCTGGCGCCCTCGACCAGCGACGACGGCGCAGCATCCCTGACGATGGTGCTCCGCTACCATGGGAAGCGTGTGACCCTGGACGACATCCGGCCCATGGTCGCCCGCGTGGACAACACGGCGACCGCCCTCGAGCTGGTGAACGCCGCCAAGCCGTACGACCTCACCATCGTCGGATACAAGCTGGAAAAGGCCGAAGAGTGGGCCGGCGTCAAGCTCCCCTGCATCGCCCACCTGTATCAGCAGCGCGGCGACTTTCCGCGGCCGCTGGTCAACGACCGAGGCAAGTTCGTGGTTCTCGAGGCCGTCCGCGGCAACGATGTCGTCATCGTCGATCCGACGGATGGCGGCCGGCGGCATGAGACGCGCGGGGAATTTCTCGCCTTCAGTAGTGGGGTGGTGCTCGTCGTCGAGTGAGCCGCGCTCCTGGGTGAAACACGACCTGTGGCGCTGCGACGACGTGGGGCCGCGGGCATGACGACCTCAGCGGCGGCGGGAAGCCGGTAGCCGCTCTAACACGACCTGTGGCGCTGGGCATGACGACCTCAGCGGCGACGGGAAGCCGGTAGCCGCTCTAGGATCTGAGCGCCCGCGCCGATGATGTCGTCGGCGAGGAGAGCGACGTGCGCTGCGACGGCCATGACGTCCCGATCCTCAATCGACGCAACGGGTCGCTCGAGTTCAGGTTCTCGCAGGGAGACGTGCGGATGCGGCGCCTCCATGGTCATTGGGCTCGTCGTGTCCGCTCAGCGTCGGCATTGAAGGCGCAGATGCAGACGTGAGGCGTGCTGGACGTCTCGCCCTGCGCCGGGGCTGATTGACTACGTTCAACTCATCTTGTATCGATGATGCATGGAACTTCCGCGCCACGAACACCGACCACTCCAGACGCCGTGGCCCTCGACGTGAACATGGACGACCAGCCGCTCGAAGACGATCGGGGCACCATCTCCGACGAATGGCATGACGCATCTGCCGCCGCCCGCATTGCGAGGCTCGAGTACGAGGCTGACCAGCAGCGCCAGCGTTGCCGCGAGCTGCAGTCCAAGCTCGATTCAGCGAAGAAGGCTCAGGCCGCGAAGATCCTTCCCACGGAGGCTCGCCGGTCCATGGACGCCATGCTGAACGACCGTGCGAAGCTCGCGGATATTCTGCATCTCGTCGCCCTCACCTACCCCGACCGCGTCGTCGTCCTGGACAGCGCCTGGCGGTCGGCGGAGGAGTCCGAGGATTTCAGGTATCCCGACGTCGCCTTGTCGCTCCTGCGCAGGCTGGCGAGGAGCTACTGGGAGGCCCTCGCCGCTGGCAAGGGCGACGTCGAAGCCAGGCGCGTGTTCACTGTCAAGGAGTACTCCGCCGGCGAGTCGGAGACCGTGGAGACGAACAAACGCGCCCAGCGCCTGCGAACGTTCCGGTACGGGCACCGCGACCTCGTCATGAACGCGCATCTCAAGCACGGCATCAAGGACTCGGCCACGGAGACGCTGCGGGTCCACTTCGCGTGGGACGCGGAGGAGCGGCGGGTGGTGATTGGTCACTGCGGGAGGCATCTCGACCATGCATGAGTCGCAGCACAAGGAGCCTGATTCGACCATGCAGCCCGCACCCCTCGAGATCACGCGTATCCGCCTGGTCGACGCGCCGGCCGGCGCCAAGGTCCGCCTCGGTGACGGGCGCGTCGTGGTGGCGACCGCCATCTTGATCCAGGGCGCCCGGTTCGTGCGGCCCGTTCTGGGCGATGATCTGCCGCTGGGCTCCATGCTGGTGCTCGGTGGCGACCAACCCGTCGCGGTCGTGTAGCAGCGCCTCGGCGTCCCATCTTGCGACCCGGGCTGGTAGAGGCCGTCTTTCCCGCGTGAGCTCTCGAGCTACGCTCGGATAGTGAAGCGCAACAAGCCAGATATGCGCGCCGCCGGGCATTGATCCAGCCGTGACGGCGATCCTGACGGAGGTCGGCGTCCTTCGGCACAGCACGCCGCCGTCGATGTGGAGCTGGTCGCTGTTCAGGCTCTTCAGGCTCTACGACGCCTACGAGCAAGCAGCGCAAGGCGCCTACGAAGCGGCCGGCGTCAAGATCTGCGGTCGCAGCACGGAAGGCATCTCGATAGAGGGCGCACGCTGCGCAAGTCGCGCGGACGCCGTCCATGGGCTGAACCTGTGGTCCGCCGCTGTGCCTCGCTGAAGTCGTGACAACCCTCCGCAAGCTCGACGAGCAACCCTCGAGCGAAACTTGGCCAGACTCGACGATGGCCTACCGGCGCAGATCGTATTCGCCGCGCTCGCTGTCCCAGACGAGTTCATGGTCATCCAAGCTCACCTGCCACTGAGCATCTCGAAGCACGTGCCGGATGCGAGACAGTAGCCCGCTCCAGTGCCGAACGCCTTCCCACAAGCCGTCCTCGGAGTTGTCAGGCACCTTGGTCGCGCCTTCGAAAACTACGCCTCCCGATTGATCCTCGGGGTGTTGGTAGATGCGGAATGACTCCCAGTTCAAGCCCAAGCCAGACCGGAGGAATTCCTCAATCCGTGAATCGACGCTGTACTTCGAGACCAGTTCGTCGATGGCCGCCTGCTCCGCATCAGTGATGCGCCGGTTGCGTCGGGCGATGTAGTAGATGGACACGCTCAAATGGACACGACGTGAACATCCCACGAGATCATTGCCCGGCCAAGAGGGCTCGTGCCGGGTGGCAGGCCGTGCCGGAGGCGACATCCCCAATGGCCACGGTAGGCTATCGTCGTGGCCATGACTGACTTCGACGCCGCGGCAAGGCTCGCAGGCTTCTTCATGGCGCATGCGATCTGGTGTGTCAGCGGCGGCCCACTGATACCGTTCGTCGCCCAGGAAGGACCATCCGGACGAACGATGAACCGCTACGTCGCCCCGAGACTTGAGGACGGCGTACGCGAGGGGCGGTCCTTGCTCGACAGCAACCCCGAGGGGGCCAGCCGCGCCATGCTCGTCTACGATGCCTTCGTCACCATCGAAGGTCAGCGGCGTGACGCGCTCATGGGCACTGTCATCGACTTTGGGCCGCCTCGCCGCCTTCTCGAGATCGTGGTTCCGTACCGGCCTCCGCAGGCTCCCGGCGGCTTCGCCGTGCACCGGCCGAAGTTCAATCGCGCCGAGGGTCTGGAGCAGGAGGCGCTCCAGACCCTGGGTCCACGATTTTTCGAGGGCGTTGACTCGCATGAGAAGGGCACCGAGGTCTGGAGCCGGTACATGGATCAGAGCGTCTGAGTGTAACCCTCCGGCCAGAGTCCCCCACGACGAGGACGGCGACGGTTGTTTGCCGATCGCGGTGGTCGCGATGGGCGGAATTCGCAGGGCCAGTCTCGAGTTTCCACGGTAAATTGCCCCCGACGAACAACCCGGCGACCTCGGTGACGAACGGCTCGACGTCCTCGATCCGCATCCCGTCCTGCACGACCAGGTTATGCTGAGCTCAACATAAACCAGGTAGTAGCGGTCGTCCAACTCGGGCGGCACCACGACGCGCCAATCGAGGCTCAGCTGCAAGCTGTCGACGCCGCCGGCGACGCGATCGGGGAGCACGATGAAATCGGGCAGGATGTTTCGCTGCGCCATCCAGCGAAGGTCGCGGGTCCACCGCACGAAGTTGAACGGCCGGCTTGCCTTGAAATCCGCGAACCCCCGTTATCCGCGAAGAATGGCCGACGGCGAGGTGGAAGCTGGCCGCGGTTGATACACTCGCCGATGCCCAGGCTGGCCAGCCTCTCGACGAGGCGCACGGAACGCGTCTGGCCGACGTAGATGTTCATCACCTACGCCGAGGCGAAGGTTTTCATGAGGTCTCCGTTCGTGGTGCGAGGGGTAGAACGCTCCGACGGTCGGCGTGCCACAAGTTGTGGCGTCAGGCCGTTGGCAGCAGGCTGGTCACCGCCTTGCAGATAGACTGCGCACCGTGACCCTCGCCCAGCGCCTGCCCTTTCGCGTCGTCGTCGCTTGGCTCGTGGTGGCGTGCCTCTTGGGCTGGTGGATCTCGGTCGGGATGGGTGAAGCCAAGACGGGCTTCGACGAGAAGATCGTCATGGCCATCCTCAACGTTCACACGCTGTGCGCCAACATCGCCCTGGGGACCATGCTCCTGGCACTGATCGCCGCGTCTGGCAGTCAGGCACTGTCGCGTCCTATCGGTGCGCTGGTAGGGATTGCTGCACTAATCCCTTTCGCGGTGTTCTTCTCACCCTTACTGCCCGCGGCCGCGGGTCTGCGAGTGTTGGTGGTCGTTGCGACACTCGTCGCGCTTGTCGGCTTCATCTCGGCCCGTGAGCGATGGGCGGTCGCAGGCCTCACCTCCAACGTCCTCGCCTGGACGCTTGTCGCACTCGGCGAGGCGGGCGCCGCAATGGCTACCTGGGCAGACATGCGGATCTCGCCCTTGGCCGGCGCGATGACCGAGTTGCTGCTTGTCGCCGGCGTCGCCGTCGTGGCTGAGCCGATCCAGCGCGAGCGACCACGCCCGGCGCAGCTCGCTGCCATGGTCGTACTCGCCGCCTCCGCATACCGCTCTCTCCTGCCCGAGCACCAAGCTGCGGGCGCCGTCCTGCACGCCATCGCCGCCCTCGTTACTCTGTGCTACGCCGCGGCTGGCCTCGGGTCGCGATGGCCAGCACGCCTGAGTGCCTGGACCGCACGACTTGCGCTACTACTGTTCCTGGAAGCGGTACTCGCACGTTCATTTCTCGAACTGCTCGTAGCAGTCGACAGCCCGCTCCACGACACGATGTTCGAGGGTGCGACGGCCCATCTCGAGGGGTTGAGCATCGTCCTCGCCGTCATGGCGAGCTGGTTTCGCGACCGCGAATCGCCGCGATGGCTTCGGGCGGTCCCGCCGGTGGGGCTTGCCCTCGTCGGCGCCGGTGCTCACGTCTTTTGTTGGTCACTGCTGTATCTCGGCATGCGCGGGATGCCTCGCGGCTACCCTGCCCGCATGCCCGAGTTCCAATCAATGCATACGCTGATGGTTGTGGGCGCGACGCTCTTGGTCGTCGGCATCGCGCTCGCGGCACTGACGGTGCGCCGCAAGCGGTCCCCACCGATCCAGGCCACCGTGTTCGACTGAGGACGTCGAAGCTGCAAGGGCGCCATGGGACTGCAGCTCAGGAGCGCCGCTGAGGACGAGTTCGCCGAGCAAGTCGAAGCTCCTCAAGGTCGTCGCGGCCGAAGATGTGGACGTCGATGCTCGGGAGCTCGAGCCGGAAGCTCGCCTTGGCCGACCTTCGAGGATGAAGATCGGTCGACTAGCGCCGCAGCATGGGATGCCCGGGCGTCACCACCGGCACGGCCGGGGCCTTCTGGCCCGGCTTCATCACCGGCATGACCACCACATCGATCGACGTGTCGGAGAGCGTGGTCGAGCAGCCGTCGTTCGCGGGCACGAAGCCGTTGGCGCCCTCGATGAAGTGGTCGAAGCGCACGCCCGCCAGGTTCGCCTTGAAGCGACCACCGACCGCACCGGCTTGGGTCAGGGTGACCGTGCCGGTCACGGGGAAGTACACGTCGCCATCGACCTGGTTGGTGGCAGGGTCGATGCTGTAGTTGCCCAGCAGGATCCAGCAATACGGGCTGCCCTGCGTGCAGCTGGTCGACAGATCCAGCGCCGTGCCGATCATCGCGGGTGTGTCGACGCTGAGCTGCAGGAACTGAGTACCCGCATCGCCAGTCACGTACGTGAAGACGTAGCGCGCCGCCGCCGAGGCACTCGCTGGCACCAGGAACACAGCGCTGTTCTGCGCGGTGGGCGCGAGGGTGAGCTGCGCCGGGGACGTACACGCTGGCTGCGCGTCTGGCGTGGCGGCGGCATCCGGTACCACCACGGTTGCGTCAGGGGGGTGTGCGTCCGGCACGGCCACGGCTCCATCGGGGATGGCGGCGTCCGGCATGGTGACCGGAATGGCGGCGTCCGGCCTGGCGGTCATGGCCGCGTCCGGGGTTGAATTGGAGTTGTGGTCGTCACCACACGCAGTGGCAGCGGCCGCAGTGAGCATCAGAGCGAGGGCGGAAACAATCAAGCGGGTGTCGCGCATCACAATCAGGTCCTTTCCATTCGACTCGTAGGTGACCCGAGGCTGCAGGTCGTGATTCAGTTGGCGCGCACGAGTGCAAGTGGAAGGCCGGTGACTGGTGAGCCAAGTGTCCGTTCTGACGTCGGCTTCATCCGGGTGACTGTCGCCGAGTGCGACGACCTGTCATCCGCGAGCGTCGCCGGATGCTCAGCGCCGACGAGAACGCCAGGAGCCGGGATCCTGATCGCGCCTGGCGCCCTCACCAGCACGTCGTGTGGCGTGTGGTGTCGCGGCGGAACTGGAGCACACCGCCAGATACGCCACGCGCAGCGGGTCCAGATCGCCGCGTTCGCGCCGCTGAGTTCTGCTCAACGAACCTGCCCGTCGGTGTGGGGTGCGTGGTATCAACCGCCATGCTTGCTCCGCATGACCATCGACATGGCAAGGCAGGCAGCACCCTCGCGGAGGCCATTCGCGGCCGCCTCCGTTGGCCTGCGCAGTCCATCGGCCAGAGCGCGATGATCGCGGCGATTCGATGGCGGCTAGTGGCGAGTGTAGTGACCTGTGGCGCTCTTCTGAGCGCTTCGACGACGCTTGCGGCGTGCCCGTCGCCAGGCGTACGCCAGCAGACGCAGACCCTCGTCGGACGCCGAGAAGACATGATGACACGCGCCGGCGCGCAAGTTGGATACTCGCTCGAGACGGTGTGCCGGGAGCCGGACTGCTTTGGCGTTGACGGCATCGGTAGCCAGAACGCGTATCCGGGAGCCAACGTCTCCGACGAGCCTTCGCGCGTGGCCGCTATCAAACGATGGCAGGCAAAGGTGCTTACCGCACTTGAAGGCGTCCACTCGATAGACCTTTCCGCCGACGGTCAGGGCTGCAAGCGCGCAGGGATAGAGATCTGGATGCACAGCTGGCTGGAAGTCGACGACGCCATTGCGAAGGTCGGTAGGTTGATAGTGTCAGAGCAATCGTCCGACGAGATCACAATTTGCGTCCGCCCAGGTGGCTTTGGTGCGCTTCACGCCAACTAATCACGCGTCCGTGAAGAGAGCAGGACTCTTCGCACCGCCATGGTGCTCCCTACAGCGCCTGGCGTCATCGGCATCGCCTCTGCCCTTCCGTTCTTCTACCTCGCACCCGGGCCGATCTTCGAACCCGATGCCCTTGCACGGGAAAGGCATCCGGCGCCAAATACTCGCGCCTACTTGGTGCGGCGCTGAGATGTCCACCACGTAATCATCAGTCGAACATCCACCGGAAACGCTGACGCAGCAGCGGATACTGCGATTCGTCTCGTCGCTTCAGCACTGCCACGACCGGCGCGCCGTCGAACGTCCCTTCGAGCCGCAGCGTCTCTCCATCACGCGTCCAGCTCAGCTCGGCCTTGTGGTCGTCGCGGCAGGAGAGCGCCAGCTTGCCGGCCGGCTTGTCGCTCGCAGGCCAGCAGCTGAGCAGCTGGTCGTTCTCGAGGCGGAAACCGACCACGAAGCGGCTCGCGACCAGGCGGCGCCAGCGCGCCGGATCGGCCGTCCCGGCCAGCTCCTGACCACTCTTCACGAAGGATTCGACGTCCCACGTGCCGTTGACCGGCGCGGCGGCCGCCGCCGCGCCATCGAGCACAGCCCGTCTCATCTCGACAGCCGACGAAACGATCACACCGCCGACGACTACCAGCTTGAGCACCCATCGCACTTGGTTCAGGCGCGGCGAGCGAAAAGGGGGAGCTGGCGGCACGGCTGGGGTGGTGCGGTGACGGACGAGGACATCGAACAGGCGTGGCGCGTCGTAGAGCACGAGGACGGCCGCGGATACGACCATCATGATCGAGAAGAGCTTGACCGGCACGCCGTAGCAGACGTTCATCATCGCCACGTTGGCCATCACCGGGAGGCAGATCAGTGCACCCAGCGTCGTAGTGCGCCGGAAGCACAGGAGCACCACGACCAGCATCTCCATGATCCCGGCGAACATGCTGTATGCAGGGGAGTACTCCATGAAGCGCCACAGGAGACCCATTGGCCTAAGCTCGCCCACCCGTGTCTCCAGCGAAATCGGATGGAGCTGCCCGAACTGCACCGGGAAGATCTTGGCCATGCCATAGCTGGCGAGTCCCAGCACGATGGCATAGCGCAGGAGAACGCGGAGGGCGCCCTCGACCCAGGGCGCGCGCGGCCGCCGGCGATCGGCGATGGTCCAGATCACCGCCACCACCGCTGCCACGACCACTCCAGCCAGCAGGCGACCGTACTCCTCGCCGATATCGCCGTTGTCCCCTTCGTACGCGTCAGACATGGGTCCCGTCATGTGGAACACGTGCCTGGCGACCCAGACGCCAGCCGGCGTGAAGATGTGCCCCCAGCTGTGCGCCAGGCCGTCCGGTCGGAAGCCGCCTCCGCCGAAGGAAGGGAAGGCGTTCAGGAACAGCGGGACATGGTAGAGCCCGAATGCCAGGAGCGCGAAGCGCGCCGCGAGGCGCCGGGCGACGCTGGGGGCTTCTACCGGTGCGGGCACAGCGCTCGTCATCGGGATCATGGTGGCGCTACACAACTGACGACTGCGCCACCGTATAGACCGTTCCCCGCGCCTTCCCTGCCGACTTCAGCCTCTTCTCCGCCACCAGCCTCTTGAGCGGCAGTGCGAGCTCGCCCGTGGTGACCTTGGTGGCCTCCGCGATCTGCTCCGACCGAACGCCAGGGTTGTTGGAGATGTAGGCGAGAAGGTCCTCGCAATACTGCGCGACCTGCTCTGGCGTCCGCGGGCCGCCGTTGCGCTTGGTCTTGCGCTTGCTGCTCCCGGTCCTTGCGGTCCGGACGCCCGCCGTTCGACGTTCACTCGCGCTGCCGAGAGCCATCTGGATCGCGGCGGTTACTTCCGCCGCGAACTCTTCGCGGATGGCTGCCTGCAACTTGGTGCTGAACTCTTGAATGACAGCATCGACACGACTGGACATTTCCCGCGATCTCCCTGTGGTCTTCTGACGGCTGCGCACGATAGCACCGCTCGTCTAGATCACCAGGAGTGGAATCGCTGTCAGGCGTTGACGACGTGACGCTCCACGCATTTGCCATCCGCCCATCGAGCCAGCTTTCCCGGCGCTGCTCGGCAGGCGAATCCGACCTGCTACTCTGGGAGCCTACTTGGCAACGGTGTACATCGTCCCGCGCGCCTTGCCGGTCGACTTGAGCTTCTTGTCGGCGACCAGCTTGCGGAGCGGCAGCGCCAGCTCCCCTGTCGAGAACTTCGTGCCCTCCGCGATCTGCTCCGAGCGCTGCCCCGGGTTCGCACTGATGTAGGCGAGTAGCCTCTCGGCCTGCTTCGCCATCTGCTCGGGGCTCCGCTTGCCGCCCTTGCCTCGCTTCGTCCTGGCCGGGGTCTTGGTCTTAGGTGGCCGCATGCCTTTACCGGCAGTATCCGATCTGTTTGCCGGGGCACCAGTGCCCGAGAAGGCCTTCCGGACCGCCGCGGTGACGTCCTCCTCGAGCTGGCCACGGAACACGGCGCGAAGCTTGACGGTGTACTCCCGGAGCAGTGCCTCGACCTGATCTGTCATTGCGGTGTCTCCATGCTGTCACTCAGTGAGTCGGCACGATAACACCACGGAGACAGGGATGCGAGTTCCGGACCTCAATGACCAAGTCGGTTGATGTACCGATCGAAGCCACCGCCACCGCCGACAGGGACCAGGTCCATTCCGTCATGCGGCCTCACCAAGAAGACGACGCGATTGCGTAGCCTTTTTGCAGGACCGAGGGGTGTTCGCGGTCCAATCGCTCCTGCGCTCGACGAGCTCGCAACCGTGTCCCGACGTCCATTCACGCACTCGCTGGATGCACTCGTCGCAAGCGTTCAACTGTTCCACGGTGACGATAGTCACTCCAGCATCGTCCTCATAGATCTGGAACACGCAGTCCGTTCCCTTGTACTGCAGCCAACCGACATGGTGATACTCGCGCCCCCCCTTCCAGCAGAAGCAGCGCGCACTATCGAGTCTCACCTCGTCGACGTCGGCAAGGCCGGCGCCTCCATCACCTGAGCTACGGTTCTCCATCTCCCACCCTCCCATTCTCACGCGACCACGGCATCGAGCTATTGGCCACCACTTTCGCCCTCGTCAGGCGTCCCGGGGGGATCGAGCTCGTCCGCGATCTCACGCAAGATCGAAGCCAGTTCTCGCGCCCAGCTGTGGCGCTCGGTGGCAAGCAGGTGCGCGAGGGCTGGATCAGGCGCTACCGAAGAACCCTCGCGTAGTGGCTCTTGCTCGATGTCTATAGAGTCGTGTCGTCGTCTACGGCATGAAGATGCCTTCGAATGGAAGGGCCGGGCCGGTGAAAGGCTGACGATCTCCCTGTTGCGAGGTCCCCGCCGGAGCCTGTCGCACGTTCCAGTCTTTCCTGCCTCATGCAGCTGTGCACTCCCGCAGAAACACATGCGCGTGCGGACGAAAAGGATTAGGCTTGGCCAATCAGAATGGCTTGGCAACCGGTACTGGAAAGCCCTCAAGCGGATGACGCACTAACAACGGTGTCCACGCTGGCAACTCACCTAACCGGTTTGCGCACAGAACAGGTGCACGAGGGGACCTTCTCCACTGGTGCGGCGGGCATCTGCATGTTCTTCGCCTTCCTACACCGCGTCACAGGCAAGCAGGAGCACTCCGACAGCGCGATGCGATTCCTTGAGCTTGCTCACGATCGGGCACTCACCCGGTCACGCCTTAACCTCTACGGAGGCCTGGCGGGGATCGCCTTAATTACTGAACTCGTCACAGGTGAGGTGCTGACGGGTGTCGAGGACCTACTACTCGAACGTTGGGCCTCTCCCGCCACGGTCACGGAGGTCCGGGATGTCATGCACGGTTCAGCTGGCAACGCCCTCTACTCCCTTTGCACGCGCTCGGACAGGCGAAGCGAACTGGTTGCCTTGACCTCGGAGCGCCTCCTGAAGATGGCTGAAGACGACCCTGGCAGGCCATTGTGGTGGACTTCCCCCGCACGACAGACCAAGACTCGCCAGTTGGAGTTTCCAGGCGGCCACGGGCACCTTGACCTCGGGGTAGCGCATGGCGTGAGCGGGATATTGCCAGTACTCGCCATGCTAGCGAATGAACCCATGCTAGACGCGGACTCCCGCGCAAGGTTTAAGGGGTTGGCGCGAGCAACATTCGACCAGTTGCGGACCTACAGCCGGCCTAGTAACCCAGGTCGGTATCCATCCTGCGTGAACATCTCTGGGGCTCACTCGGACTCACGCCTCGCGTGGTGCTATGGCGATGCCGGAGTAGCGGCAACCCTCCACATCACAGCAACGGCGCTCGGCGACCCAGAGGTCAAAGACGAAGCCTATGCGACAGCGCGCGCTGCGGCTGCCAGAACCCAGGATTCCTCCGGCGTAGAGGACTTATCTTTCTGCCACGGTTCCGCGGGCCTATTGCACCTATTCGGCCGACTGTACAGTACCTCTGCGGATGATCTATTCCGTAGAGCCGCCCGATCTTGGGCTGATGTTCTGATACAGCAACTTCGCGAAACAGCCGACTTGCAGCAGGGCTTCCTTCTCGGAGCAGCAGGTGTTGGCTTAAGCTTGCTTGGAGCGTCGACTACGATCGAGCCAAAGTGGGATGCCCTAACACTTTGCTCACGCGCCACTCCTGGGGTTGGCCTTGTCATTTGACCACGGGCACCAGATTCGCTCGCTTCAACTGTTCCATTATGGCTGTCTCGGGCCCACGAACCACAATGACGGCGCGCGAAGGGTCGAAGTACCGCTCAGCGACCTCTGTCGTGTCGGCGACACGAAGGTGCGAGAGCGCGTCCACCTCTGAGCTCAAGACATCCACATGAACCCCGCCACTTACTAGATCAGCAACCCGCTTGGTCGCGCCACTATTGGTCTCGAGATCCCAGGCCGTGTCGAAGACTAGTGTCTTCACTGCCGTTCGCAGCTCAGCTCGTGTCGGTCCTACGCTCGAAAGAGATCCAAACAGCTCGAGAATAACCGAGAGAGCATCTCCAACGTTGGTTGCGCTGGCAATCTCCAGAGCGAATACGACATCACCCTTGTCAGGATGTGGTGTTACTGCAGCCGAAACGCCATACGTCCACGAGCGCTTCTCGCGAAGTTCGAAGTTCAAGCGCGACGATTTCAATCCGGCCGCAATGCGCACCAGCGCGATCGCCGCTGGCCAGTCCGTACTTCGCTCTCCAGGAAGGCCAAAGGCCATCGATATGGTAATTGCCTTTGCGTCGGGAGCGTCTTGAACGACGACCTGTGGCCTCCCACGACTCGACGGCGGTCGTTGAGCTGTTGCCGGCGGTTCTGCATCGGGCGGCGCAGATGTGCCCATGTCCCAGTCGCTGAAGACTCTTGAAACCTCTCGCTCTACTTGCTTCTGATCGATGTCTCCAGCGATGATGACGAGTGCATGCTCTGGCCGGAAGCACCTGTCATAGAAGCCAGCAACATCGACCAGTGTCAGCTTGCGGACCGAGTCGGAGTTGCCGCTCAAGAGTCGACCGTACGCATGCTGCTCGCCGTATAGCAGTGCGCGAGCACGAGACGATGCGCTACTCGTCCCTTGAGCGTGTCGATCAGCCTCAGCCACTACCTCCGCACGTACCTGTTGCGCGAGTTCGTCGTCGAAGGAGGGCCTACTTAAGACTCCCGAGATGAGCTCGAGTGTGGGCAGCAGTCCCTCAGTAGGGACCCACACATCAATACCGGCTTCATCACGGCCGATGCTGGCCTCCAATGTGGCACCGTACATCCCAAGTTCGCGAGAAAGGGAGGCTGAGCGGGAAGCGTTACCACCGCTGCGAAGCATGTAACCGGTAACCCGCGCAATGCCCGCCGCATTCAAAGGCTCTGCGCTCACACCGCACGGGAAGCTCACACGCACCGACACGGTGGGAGTAGAGTGCCTCTCCATGAGTATGTATCTGATCTTGCCGTGCAGGATTCCGGTACGAACTACAGGGAACTTGACTGCGAAGCTATCGGCCGAGACTGGATGTTGCCGTCGCCACTCTGTAGACATATGCTGACCAGCACCGGAGACTACGGGCTGAGTTGGATTAGGCACCATGCATGCGGCTAGAGACAATAGAAACCATAGGCAAGGCGCCATGCGACGCATCAGCGCACCTCTGCTTGCTTGGGCTCGGTCACAATAAATACCGCGCCATTCGGAGCAAGATAGCGTGCTGCTGCACCCTTGATCTCCGCAGGACTCACTGCTCGATGCTTCGATACATCGAGCCCAAGATAGTCAGGCCGACCCGCATAGAGAGTGTACACGGCAAAGGCGCGCGCACGTGACACAAGCTCTTCTTGATTGCGGAGCATTGTCGCGTGCCACTGAACGAAAGCGCGACGCACGTCGTCGGCATTCACTTCAATCGCACCCAAGCCCTTCGCCACTTCCTCGACTCCGCTAACAACAGTGGAATAGTCAACGCCGTCACGCAATTGCACCGAGCAAAGCACCATAGATGCTGCACGCATCGTCCAGTACGAACAGCTAGCAGTCGAGGCAAGTCTGCGCTCGACCACGAGGCTTTTCTTAAGGAGTCCACTAGCTGGATCGCCAAGGATCACGGTCGCGAGCTGCAAGGAGGCCTCGTCGTCTGACAAAGCAGGGGGGGCCTGCCAACCTACTAGTATGGAACGCGCCTTCGTCTCGGCCGGAAGTACATGCACCTTGGCGTCGGGCGCAGGAATCGCAGGAATCGCATACTTGGGCGCCGGCGACTTACTAACGAGAGGTGCAAAGAACTTCTGTATAAGGGCTTGAGCACTGGCCGGCTGGACGTCGCCCGCGATTACGAGAATCGCATTGGACGGCTGAAAATATTCGGCGTGGAATTTCGCGATATCGCTGAGCGAAGCACGCTCAACTTCTTCGGCGGGCCCGATTACGAGATCGTGATATGGATTAGGTTTTGGAAACACGGCTCGAAAGAGCATCTCCGTGGCCAAACCACGCGGTGAATTCTCAATACGTTCGATGCGCTCCGCAATTACGACATCCTTCGCTGCACGCAACGACTTTTCAGTGAGACCTTGAGTGAGAAAACCCATACGGTCGCTGTACAGCCAAAGCACACTTGGGAGCTCATCCGATGGAGCGATCCCATAGAGTTCCAAGTAGTCTTGCAGAGTCCGCGCATTCTCGTTCCCCCCGAAGGAATCAAAGACAACTCGCTGAGTGTCAGCATCAATGTGACGCGAGCCAGCGAACTGAAGATGTTCGAAGAGGTGAGCGAAACCCAGTGTACCCGGTGGTTGCTGAGCGGATCCGGCTCCGTACATCAGCACGACCCCGACGAGAGAGGTCGAATGATCTTCTGCAATCACTACTCGCAATCCATTGTCAAGGACGTAAGACAATGGAGCAGTATGGATTGCTTCCACTGAAGACCTCCCTCGTACGGGGACCGCGCACGCCGCGATCAACAGTAAACCGATTAGGAACACTGCTAGGTTCGACCGCCGCCAGAAAGCGAGACACATGCGCCAGGGTCTCAGCGGCACCTAACTGCGGGATCGTCGGACGTGTCTTGGCATGATGCACTACAATCACAAGAGGGAACGGCTGTCCCTGTGTCCATGCGACCAAGCACTCTGGCCAAGTCCCTACTTGACAGAGTGCGGAGAGTCGAGCGAACGAGTTTCAGTTTCTGAATCTGCGCAGCTTCATTCTTCTTGGGATCCACGTGTTCTCCTTGAGCGATCTTCATAGAGTGAGACATTCGACTTGTCACCTGCAAACGCTATCTCGAACCCGGAAACGCTTCCCGAGCTTCGCTAGCTCGCGCGTCAATCAAGCTAGTCATCGCGCTAGTCCATCGATACAGTTTCAGCTCATCCTTTGGTACCCAACGAAGATCATCGATTCGTATCGTTGCGGCTGTCCCGTCCATCGATGCGGTAGCCAGCGTCGTTCCCGCGGGATCAATGGCCACGGACATCAGGGATGCGCTGGCAACTCGGGCGACGGCGATGTTGTCGGTCGTCAGATCCCATAGCCATAGTGAACCGTTTTTGCAGGCTAGCGCGACCCTGGACGGGTCATCGAGCAAGAGTGCAGCCGCCGCCATCGTGTCGAGTAGGTCGAGCACTCTTATGCCCATGGTACGGAGGCTGACCACCGTAGCTTTGGAATCCTCGGTTGCAGCGAGGATGACATCTCCATCTTGTGAGACGTCAAGTGCTGTTATCGTAGCACTTGCCTTCAACAACAGAAAAGGTTCTCCACGATCGATGTCCCATAGGAAGAGTCGACCAATCGCGTCGCTCATTACGAGTCTATTCTGTGAGCCAGCGAACTTCATTGCCGACGCGCCGCGATCGGGATTCCATGAGCCGACCACCTTCCAGGTAGTCGTTTCCCACGCCCGCACCATACCGCCTGGCTCAAGCGCCGCCAGATATCTGCCTGTTGCTGAGAATTGAACGCGGCTGACCTCATTCGTTGCGCCAGTCAGTTTCTGTACCTCGCGCCCATCAAGTGACCACACTCTGACAGACTTATCCGCACCCGCGGTAGCGAGCAGCCTCTTCGACCGCGAGATCGCAATTCCTCGAGCCGGGCCGACGTGTCCTTGGAGGGTCGCAGTGTGCCGGCCCGCAAGTGACCAGAGATCTACTGAACCATCGTGATTTGCTGCAGCCAGAAGGTCGAGTTCTGGTTCCAAGGCCAGCCCGAAAGCTATGTTGTCTCTGTCTCCAAGAATCTTGACTGAACCAGACCGCAAGTCGCGCTCGACAACCAATCCACTCATCCCGTCAGTGACCGCGGTAACCGGATCCTTGAATATGATATTGTATGCGCTCAATTTGTCAGCACGCCACGTGGCAGTCGGTGTACCCGCCTCGGTGCTCCATACTCGTACTTCTCTCCCGGAAACAGTAGTGAACCACCTCTTATCATCTGAAACAGCGATCGGCTCAAAGATCGGCCCACCAGTACGCATTACGCTTCGCTGGCCTCGCCCAGCGTGAGAGACCACGACCGTTCCGTCCTCGCTGCCAGTAACCGTGGCTTCCCCGGCACATGTCAAAGCCCAAGCCGCGGCCGCATGCTTGTACTCACCCGTCACCTGCCCGCCCTGCGTCCAGATTTTTACCGTGCCATCCCGCGACGCACTCACAATCCTGCCGCCGGGGCATCCGCCCGCGACTTTCGCCAGGTCGCCATGTCGGCCAAACTCACGCACGACACCAATGGCAGTGTCTATGACTCCCACTCGGCCGTCATATCGCCCAAAGGCAATGATGGTGGAGTCGACTGAGCCAACACTCGTGATCACGCCGTCTGTATTGACTATGAATCTTTCCCGTTTCTCCACCGCATGGAATGCCAATATCCGAGATGAACTCGACTCTGCAAGAGAAGTGACAAGCACCAACTCGTTCTGATTCATCCACCCTGCAGCCAGTGTCCCATTCCACTCGCCGAGCAATTCGGCCCTCGCGTCAAGACGCCAGAGTCGAATGGTCGTCTTCCAATCTCTTGTATAAAGGAACCGACCATCGGGTGAGAACTCGAGAGACAAGAGTGCGCCTTCGTGCCCAGCCAGTTTCGACAACACTCGCCCGGCTCGGTCTACAATGTGCACCATACCCTGTGATGACTGATATGCGAAGCGAGTCCCATCAGGCGAGCCCGCTAGCTTTGAGTAGCTGACCGCATCCCGGGCCACCACTTCGGATGTATTCATTTCCAAGTCCCAGAGCCTGACCGTTCTGTCCGAGGCCACCGACACAACGGCACGACGCGCAAACACCGCACTCCGCACGGAACCCTGATGACCACGGAGTATGTAGCGCGCAACACCGCGCGAGTAAGCATCCGCTGCGATATTGCGCGCCCGTGGCCAATCAACGGCGGTCAACGGATACTTCGCTGCCCACAATATCGTCTCGCTTGGATCCGTCTCGAGCCGGCTATCAGCTTGGACGAGAATCATCTCATCGGCACGCTGTTCGGCTGACCGACGCGCGTACTCAGCCACGTCGCGCTCACGAACGATTCTCTGGACAGCAAGAGCAGCGAAGGCTACGAGAAATACTGTAAAAAGAGCCGCAACGGCGAGGATTGAACGATGCCGCGTTGCCCAGCGCTTAAGGAGGGACCAACGACTGTAGGCGTGAGAAAGGACCAGCTGACCTGCCTGGAATCGCTTTAGCTCCGCAGCAAATTCTCGAGCTCCGGGATAGCGATCGGATGGATCACGGGACATTGCCCTTTCCGTCACCGCCCTTAGCTCCTCGGGAGCCTCACGCGCGGAGATGCTTGGCGAGGGTGGAGGCCCGGCGCGGAGACAGCGAAGAATCTCGGTCGGGTCCTTCCCACCATATGGAGGGCCACCTGTTAGGAGGTGATAGAGCACCGCACCAAGCGCATATACGTCCGCCCGCTCGTCTACGGTCTCACCGCGGGCCTGCTCGGGCGGCATGTACGAGGGTGACCCCATGACCGCTCCTTCTATCGTCGCGGCCGGATCTGATGACGTGCGATATGGCCCCGCGTCGGGGGCTTCTGTAGGGGTCGCCCGCAGGTCCTTAGCGAGCCCCCAGTCGATCACGACTGTTTCGCCGAAATCGCCAACGATAATATTCGATGGCTTCAGGTCCCTATGAATGATGCCGCGATCGTGTGCGTACGCAACGGCATCGGCGACGGCAATAACATGGGGCAGTAGCGCCATACGCGCCTGCTGAGTTTCGGCTGCATTGATTAGGTGCTTGAGTGGGCGGCCGGATACCAGCTTCATCGAATAGAAGGGCGTCCCATCCGGCCAGCGACCCGCTTCGTGGACCGGCACAATGCCCGGATGCTCAAGCCGCGCCGTAATCATGGCCTCGCGCACGAAGCGCGCCTCGGCTACGCCCCCAGGGCACAGCATCTCCTTGATGGCGACGTCGCGTCCGAGGTCCTTGTCTCGCGCGCGATTCACCTTCCCCAGCCCACCGCGGCCATGCTCGGCGACCAGCTCGTAGCGCTTGGGGTCCCGCTCCTTGAGCTGGGTCCCCTCGTCTTCTCCGCGTGAAGGCACGATGGGCACGAGCGGATCGTTTCCCGTGTCCGTGTGCGTCACGGTCACGTTCGGCTGCTCTGCTTCCTGGGCCTTGGCCACTTCGTCGCGGACCATACTTGATCTCGGCTTTGCTCGGTCTCTCGTTGTGCGCGGTTGACCTACGTCGTCTTGCTTGAGCAACCCCCGTGCCGGACTGTGTGAGAAGTTCACGTTGTCAGATATGTGAGCGCGTCTACATTTCGCCGCCTGCGATGCGGTTTCTGGATCGCTCCGACGAAGCTCATCTGGGCGTCAGGCGATGTCTTCGGTGACACCAAGGATCGCGCTGCGACAGCGTCACCTCGAGTGCGATTCGTCACCTTTCAAGGAGTTCCCTCGGTAGCGCCTCGTCTTCAATGACACCTCGCTACAGCCGAAAGACAGCGGGAGACACCCGAAGGCTTGGATCGCCGCACAAGAGTGCGATCGGTTGGCCTCGACTGGCGCCTGGAAACGCCGGTCTCCGCCTTCCAGTCACCCGACCAGCGCGGGCATCGCCATTGCAATGCCGCTGCACGCATGCTTCGAACAAGCGAGAGCGAGATCATCGGCGAGACCCCAACGTTGACCTCCGACCTGAGCGCGGCCAGCTCGGGGAGCGTGGCGCGGCGTCCCGCGGTCAACTACCTCTTCATCGCGCTCGACTGCGAGCGCCCGCACGATGGCTGGAGCCGGCACGCGCTGGATGGCGTCACCTCGGTCCTCATCGGTCGCGGCGCGGCCGGCGAGACTCAGCGCTCCCCGGACGGAACGGAGTTCTTCCTGTCGATCCCCGACCGCCGGGCATCGCGCGGGCATGCGCGACTGCGCCTTCGCGGTGGCGTCTGGACCGTCGAGGACCTCGGGGCGAAGAACGGCACCTGGGTCAACGGGCGCCGGGTAGACGGTTCCGCGACACTGACGCGCGGGGCCGTGCTCGAGGTCGGTCACACGTTCATGATGCTACGCCCGTCCAGCGCCCCGCTCCTGGCCGACGTCTTCGCCGCCAGGGCGGCCGCTCGGCAGCCAGGCCTCGCGACCTTGCTCCCCGAGCTGGCGCACGACTTCGCCGAACTCGCGTCGGTCGCGCGTTCGCCGGGCCACGTCACCATCTTGGGCGAGACCGGCTCGGGCAAGGACGTCCTGGCGAACGCCTACCATCAGCTCACGCGCCGCACAGGTGCGTTCATCGCCGTGAACTGCGGTGCCCTCCCCGCTTCCCTCCTCGAGGCCAGCCTCTTCGGCCACAAGCGAGGCGCCTACTCCGGAGCCACCTCGGACAACGAGGGGCTCATCCGGGCCGCCCATGGCGGGACCCTTTTCCTCGATGAGATCGGCGACTTGCCACTCGCTGCCCAGGCAGCCTTGCTCCGTGTCCTCGAGACCAAGGAGCTCATCCCGATCGGATGCTCCCGGCCGGTGCAAGTCGATCTCCGGATCGTCTGCGCCACCCACCGCGACATCCCGAGCATGGTCGCCCGAGGCGAGTTCCGCGAGGACCTCTGGGCCAGGCTGGCCGGCCACGTCCTGCGGCTGCCACCCCTCCGCGAGCGCCTCGAGGACCTCGGGCTGCTGCTCTCGGCCGCCATCCAGAAGCACGCGCAACTACGCGCTGACCGTGTCCAGCTAACGCCGAGTGCTGGTCGTGCCCTGATGCTGCGGCGCTGGCCTCTCAACATCCGGGAGCTGCAGAACGCGGTGGCCCACGCCCTCGCGGTCTGCGCCGACCACGCGCTGACCAGCGAGCATTTCGCCCTGCCTGCGGTGCCGTCGGCCTCACCAGCAGCGCCCTCCCCGGCCCCGACCGATCCACCGACCCCGCAGATCATCGAGTCTCCACGGACGAGGGTCCCGGGGGAGATCGACGATCGCGCCGCGCGAGCCCTGGCCGTGCGTGCCAGGCTCGAGCAGCTCTTGCGCGAGCACAACGGCAACGTCAGCGAGGTCGCACGCGTCGTGGGCCGGGCGCGCCCGCTGCTCCATCGCTGGCTACGGGAGCTCGGGATCGACCCGGCGAAGTACCGGCACCGGATGATCGGTATCGACTGACCGAGCCTCACAGTCTCGCCCTCAGCCCCGACTCCTCGACAGCCACGCCACCGTCGTCCCATCCTGCCCCCACGACCGCCGCCGCGGGCGGCCTGCGACCGCGCTGCCCTCCAACTCTTCGAGTTGGCGATCAGGCTGGTCGCTATCACCAACAAATCGGTGACTCGACGTTACGGCGCGCAGCCGAGCGAACCGGGGATGGCAGGCCCGTCTCGATCGCACCCGATGCACCAGGGCACACACGAGCACAGGTGATGACGTCGCTCGCAGCAAGCGATTGCGGTGCTTATCGACGGCAGAGACGCAAGGCCGCAGCCCTCGAGTTTCACCCCAGAGACACCAGGGTGACAAGCTCGCCGACGGCCATCTTGCGAATACTCCACAGAACTTCCGGCAACGAGAGCCACTGCAGATACACCCAGTGACAACACATTCATTTTGAGGTCATGCCATTATTGGAACTCGGGTCACTATCACCGGCGTCTGCGCCGCGACTTCGTCTTCAGATCGAACTCAAGGGCGCGATATCACAGCCGCATCTGCGAGAGAGCGACTCGACCTCTCCATCTCCCATGGCCGGGCACAACCGTTGCTATACGCCCCCTCGCGACCATTCGCGGTCGACACGAGGAGAGTGCGGGGATGAGATCAAAATACTTAGGCTCTACATCTGAGGTGCAGGGGAAGGGCTCGAGGAATAGACATCGACGACCGTCCTCGTCGGCATGGAAACCCTTAGTTACCATCGCTGCGTCAGCACTAACCTCTCTTGCGCTGCTCAGTGGCGCACTCGGCAGTGCCAGTGATCCATTCGGTGGCCTTCCGAGCATCAACACGGCCGCTCCCAAAGGCGCCGACTTCAGCGACGGCGACCACGGCGTCGACGAGGAGCGCGGTGCCGCCACGTACTCGTACCCGATTGCGGTTCCTCCTGGCCGGAGCGGCATGCAGCCGTCCCTCGCCCTGAGTTACTCGTCGCAGGCGCCCCTGCGCGGAGGCATCGCCGTGGGCTGGAGCCTCTTCAACTTCCCAGCTGTCGACGTAGATGCGACGGCGCCCCCCGGGTCGCTGCACTACCGAGTTGGCGGTGCTCGGCTCGTCGAAGTAGATGACCTCAAGGGCCCTGCTGGGCACAGAGCGGACGCTGTCTATCGCGCGGCCTATGACGCCAGCTTTACCCGCTGGGAGCGCCATCACGACATTGATGCCGTAACATATTGGCTTTCGAGAAACCTAGACGGCTCCAAGATGGAGTTTCACCAAGCAGTCGGCGCACGGGAGTGGCGACTCACAGCTCAAGAGGATGTCTACGGCAACAGAATTGAGTACGGCTGGCTCAAGGTGCGCATTTGGGACAACATCGTGCCGCACCCTCCCTTTCTGGCGTACGAGCTCAACGAGATCCAATACACGTCGAACACTAATGCCGGGCTAGGTCCGCATGCCAAAGTAACTCTGTTCTACTCGGATCGACCTCCGCAGGACGGCAGTAGGATTCCTGTCGGTGCACAACTCGAGTGGAAGGACGGCCCCTTAGTCGTGAACGCCGGCGATGCGCAGGGCGTCGTCTACGGGGCCCGCCAACTCGACAGAATCAAGACATCTGTGATTGATCCTCATGTTCCGGGGGGATGGCGCGAAGTTCAGACGACTGAGCTCGGCTACGAGTTCTCTGATCCCGCCCAAGGAGCTCAGCTCCGGTACCTGAAATACATCGATGCCTCCGCTGTTCCGCCCTGCCCAAACGGTCTGCCGTGTTCCCTCCCGGCCACTCGAGCGCCCCGCATCACTTTCGGCTACGGCATGTACGACCGGCGATGGGACGCCGAGCGCCGCGCGCAGGTCCCATCGACCCAGCCCATTCCCGTCGAAACGGGCCGCTCAGGCATCGCGGCTGGTTCGACGTCTGGCTTTTTGGACGTCAACAGCGACGGACTGCGAGACTTTGTGCGCGTCCAGAACGTGCGCAACAAGGAAAACACCAAAGACATCTGCACGTTGATCTGGGAGCAAGGCCTCGGCGATGGCCGGTTCGCGCCAGCAACAGAAGCCAACATGATTTCGCTTCCCACGGCCGACTGGAAAAACTGGCGCACGTTGAATTCACCAACGTCCGGCTGGGACGAGGGCTCAGGACCAGAGGGCTCGGGACAGGAGGTCGTAGAGCGATGCACCCTGTCGGGCCAGTACTCTCTGCAATACCAGCACTACAACCTCCCCGATCACGTCCAGTGCGACAATTCCTATCTGCGCATCATCGGCTACCATTTCGGCGACTACGACAACAATGGCACCCTCGATCTGATCGCCCCGACATGGCAGGCGTGGGCATTGGATCCGTCGAGGCCACAATCAACAAGCAACTTGGTGGCACCAGCCAGTACTGCATGCAACCCGCCCTGCGGCGCCGATCAAATCTGCGTTGGCGGCCAAGATTGCTGGCCCGCCAACCCGCCAGAGCAGCCTTCACCATGGCCGCCAGCGCTTCCTCCTCCGAGTGGGCCAGGCACGAACCCAGGTGGCGGCACCGATCCGCTTCCGAATCCTCCGGTGACACCTCACCCTCATGATCCGAACAACGATACCTGCGCGACTTTGGCGACGCTCGTTCCCGCCTACACGTCTGGCAATCATGTGTGGCCCACGAGCAACTACAACTCGAACAACCGAGCGTTTGATGGCGGCTCGCCGACGATGTCTCCCATGCCGCTTGCGGCATCGGGCGAAGAGGGCCTAGTCCAGGCAACTACCGGATTCACTCCGTTCTCACTTCCGACGCTCGTCGACATCGACGGCAACGGATATCTAGACGTCATCGGAACGCGACGAGACGACGGCGCGCCCGAGGAGGCATGGCAGACGCCGCGAGTCGATCTCGGCCTCGCCGATCACCTCATCGTCGGGTACGGCAATGGTGGTCGGTGGTTCAATTCTGCGACGTTTGGCAAGCCGATCGCCGGGCTCGCAACCTCCAGCGGGTTGTATCCGAAGTGGGATGACATGCCCAGTTCAGCGGACGTCACGGTGAATGCAGCCCTGAGCGACATGAACGGAGACGGCCTGCCGGATCTGGTCGCTCTTACCTCGGGTAGCCCACTAGCCTACTACCCCAATACCGGCAAGCGCTTCGCAAAGCCGGCTATTGCTCTGGGGCACACAGTCCCCACCAGCAAGAGTAGGGTGGGCGTCGGCCACTGGAGCGACAATACCCATCCCGACTCTGGCAACCGCCAGGATATTACGATGCTATTCGACGTCGACGAAGATGGTCGACCGGACTTGGTCGATATTCAGCAGTTTGGAACCCCTCCTGAGCAGCTGTATCAGGTCGCTGCAGTCCGATACGGACTTGGCGATGGCTTCTCGGCCATCCACTACCTGCCTGCAAACTGGCTTGCTGTGAGCAGGACATTCGTCGCGTCGCAATCACGGTGGACACTTACCGGCAATGTCACCGATGTCGACGGGGACGGTCTCAATGACCTGCTTAGGTGGGAACCCATTCAAAGCACGGCGCCTCCGAACCCCTCTGCCGTTGCTGATCCCACGCTAGCCCGCACCATGTTCTGGATGACCGACAACTACGACGTCAATCCCCCACGTCTCCTGAAGAGCGTTGATAATGGCCATGGCGCCAAGACCGAGTATGAGTACAAGGCGACGTCAAAACTTGGCGTTAGCATGCCCAAATCGATATTCGTCGTCACCAAGGTCACGGCGACGACAAGCTCGGGCAGCGCGTCGCCACCAATGTCGACCGAGTATACCTACTCCAATCCGGCGTACGGAGGCTCGATCCCCGTAGAGGGCCTTGAGAGCAAGCCGCTCCAGTTCCAGGGCTTCCGCACGGTTGAGGTCAAAGCCTCTGCCCCTCAGGGACTCGGGCATGGCAGCGACACCGTCACCACCTACGAGTATCGGCCTGACGGTCGGGGCTACGTAAGCCAGCGCAACTCGTACGTATGGAGCAATGGCGCATTGTCCCGGCGATTGCTAAGCGTCGACTTGCATTCATGGATGGAGGAGTGGCTCTTCGACAGTCGCATTTTCGTCGTTCGTCCTGCCTTGGCCACAACGCACGTGTGCCTTACATCCGATGAGGCCGCCTGCTTGGGCGGCGCGCCCGACCATGATTTCGCATCGTCCTCTGCGTTTACAACCTACAAACCCTACCTGCTTAACGGACAGAAGGCGTTCTTTCTGCCCGATACATCCTCGCAGGCCACGTCCGACCATCCGGGCGATCAGCGTCTAACGCATTATACGTTCGATGTTCTTTACGCCGACAACGGACAGGGCTTCGACTACCGAGTCCTTCCGAAGGAGACGAAGACAGAACACCAGACGGGTTTAGGCTCTTCAGCCTCTGTGACGATGACGGGTCGTGAGGTAACGACCTATGACATTGACCATTTCCCTGTCCGCACGCAGACGTGGTACGGCCCCGGTTCGAATGAGTACGTCACATCTGCACGCACGTTTGATCGAACGACGGGACTGGTTCTAACGACAAAGAGGCCCGAGCAAGTGAGGCAAGGCTCGAACGGAAGGGTCGCGACCTACACCTACGATGCGAATAAGGTCTTCGCCGAGGTCGAGATCAACGAACTCGGCTACGGAGCGCACACCTACCACGATCCCGGAACGGGTGCTGTCGTGCGGAAGACAGGCCCGAACATGGCGTGGGTCTTCAACAGCTCGACCTGCACTGACGTACTGTGCCCCCGGTCGTTGCAGACCGAGGAGAGCACCTGGACGATCGATGGATTCGGGCGCGCCCTTGCGTCGGCAACCACGTACCAGCTCGGCGACACGGTCACTGCCGCGCCCATGGTCACTTTGTCGACGACGACCTACGATGACGTCAACAACAGCGTCACGTCACGGTCACTGATCGACCCTCGCGAGACTACCCAGCGGTGGATGACGACCAGTACCCAAATGGATGGTCTGGGGCGCACGCTCTCGACGAAAGCCTGCCGCGCTGCGGGCGTCAATGGTTCAGATAGTTCGTGCCTGGCAAGCGCGAGCAACGCGGTTGTGTCGTACGCATACGATAGCGCTGGTCTAATGATTTCCATGACGATGCCAAGCCCCGCGGGCGATGCGGCATCGGTTGTGTACAGGTTCGACCATGATTCCGTGGGCCGCGAGACCTTGATGGTCCGGCCGGACGGCTCAGCCATGAGAACGGATTATGGGCCGCTCTACAACAAGGTTATCGAAACCGGAACCATTGCCAATGGCGGCTCAACGGTCGCGTACTCGGACATGGATGGAAATACCGTGCGCGTCTTGGAGTGCCTGGAGGCCCCGTGCGACAGTCTCCCTGGCGATGGCCTTGCCGACCCACGCTGGAGCGCCACGAAGTATACGTACGATGACGCTGCGGGGCTCGTGTCTGTTCTGGATGCTGAGTGGCGCGAGACCGACATGGAGCACGACCTTCTGGGGCGTCGCACCAAGATCACGCGAGGTACGCGCGTATGGAAGTATGCCTATGACCACAATGGCAACATGGTCGGCGAGACTTCTCCTATGCCCGCCGGCGAATCAGATGTGTCAAAGTTCACGGGCGTTAACTACTACGACCCTCTGGACCGAATCACGCTACATGTACCGGCCTCTCGCGGCGCCTCCGATTCGGCCCTGAAGGCCTCTTGGATTGTACCGTTCGAGTATACCTATGATGATGGCACGAACGCGATTGGGCGACTCAGTAGCGTGAGGCAATCTGCCTTCACGCCTCTGGGAGCAAGCCACGTCTACTATCTGGACGAATCGTACGCCTACGACGGCATGGGCCGTATCAAGCGAGAGTCGCGGCTCATGAATCCTGCCGGTACTCTCGGCCAAGGAATCACTCAGAGCTTCACGAATACATACAACGCTCTCGGCGCAGTAACCCAGTCTACCTGGGACGATGGCCAAACTGTCGTCGCAAACCACGACGATCGCGGTCTTGTCAAGAAGGTCACATTCTCTGGCGGAGGCAACCTCGGTGTAAACGTGATCGCGGACTACGGTCCCCGGAACAGAGCAGGCTTGCCGCTATCGCGGGCAACCAGCCAGACATTCGCATGGATCCGGCGTTTTTGGACGTATGACAGCAGCGGCCGAGTGCTAACGGACATGATTCAGAGGTCGGGATGCGTTTCTGGTGCGCCATGCCTGGAAGCTCAGCGTTCCTACACGTACTTGCCGACTGGTGAGTTGCAGTCGGTGACTGGAAGGACGCGTCTCAATGGTGTAGATACCAGCACAGGCTTTCAGAATCTCAACGAAACATTTGACTATGACACTACTCATCGCCTGAGAACTGCTCACGAGGCGACGACCAACTACGACCTCGCGCTTACCTTTAATCGCGTCGGAAACATCGTGACGGCGAAGGTAGCAGGCGTCCCGTCGACGACTGGTCCCAACCAAAACCGCGACGTCACCTATCACTACGACTGGCAGGATCCTCAGGCTGTCGACAAGCTGGTCGACAACCGGACAGGCAGTCCCTTGGCATTGATGTCGTACACGCCCATGGGTGAGATGGCATCGCGACAGTGGCCACTTGGTACTGATCAGAAAATGGATTGGGACGGCGACGGGCAACTGCGAGAAGTGCATGCGCCCGATGGGACGATTGAACGCTACGCATATGATCAGAGCGGTCAGCGCATCTGGGCGGTCAAGGAGAACGCCGTCGATGCTGGCACGAGGTACTGGTTCGGCAGTAGTGAGACGTACGTGCCCGCGGCCGGTACTACGGGTAGGAAGCGCTATATCTACATCGCCGACGGGAGTGGGGCCCTTGCGCGTACTGAGAGGGCTGATTCGGGGGTGGCGTCCGTCGAGCTGAGTTTCGCGGATGCGCTGCAGAATATTTTTATGACGGCGAAGGGACAGACTCGACCCGATGGCGGCGAGATCCCCAATTCTTCTGCAGTCATTACCTCGTGGTTCCATTACGGCGCCTTTGGCGAGGTTATCGCTCAGGGGGGGCAGGAGACTCATCGGCGGCAGTTCAACGGCAAGGAGTCAGATGCCGCTACCGGCCTGCGTTATTACGGCGCGCGGTACTACGACCCGCTGTTGATGAGATGGAATAGCGCCGACCCCCTGTATCGTTTCGCGCCAGATTTCGATCTGCTGAGCCCTCAGCGGCAGAACCTCTATTCCTTCACCGCCAACAATCCGGTTCGATTGATCGACCCGGATGGTCACGCGGTCCTTGAGATACTTGGCGCGGTCGCGTGCCCGGAATGCGCCTTCGCCGTACTAGTAACAATGGGCGTAGTCGCCATTGCAGTGCAGCTCGATCGTATCAACGCGAATGACAATACGGCGACGATGCCTCAACTGGGGCCTAGTTGCGAGGGCTTCAATTGCGTCACTATTGACCCTGATGCATTCAAGCGTCCTCCCCAGGCGATCCCACAGACTGAGGAAGCCTCGATATCTCGAGCCGAGGCCCGTGGCAGCCGCGTTCGGAACACGCCGACTGAGGGAAAGCCACAGCCGGCAGGGAAGCCTGCGGCGTCTGGTGATCCCGGGAAGAAGGCACCGAAGCAAGAGAAGCCCCAGCCCACGGCAAAAGCTGGGGCGGCGGACGCTAAGAAGGTCGGCTCCGTTCCCAAGGCGCCGAGAGGGAAAGGGACTGTAGCTCCAGCGGACCGGGACGCGAGGAGAACATTCACGCCCGCAGAGAAACGCGAGAAACTAGCGGAGCAGTCAGGTAAGTGTAGAGGTTGTGGAGAAAATATCGACGAATCTGAAGCGAAGGGGCATCATATCGAGCGGCACGCCGATGGGGGACGCACAGAGCAGGAGAACCATGCCGTACTGTGCGACGAGTGTCATGTTGAGGTTCATAGCCCCTAGTGACTGTCAGTGATGCGAAGAGATGAGAAATCAAGATGAGCACGCCTCAGAACGAATCGATCGCTATCGAGTGCAGCAAGCACGGAAAACGCAAGGCCGCTGTCGTTTGCCAACACCATCTGCAAATACGAGACCGGGCTGTTGGCTTCGTAGAGAACAGTTCGGATCCGGACGATCTGCAGGCTTGGTGCGATCAGTGCGAGCTGCGGTTTGCCGAGGAGGGCGGAATGACGCCACGGTTCAGGAGTTTCAACAACATGGCAGTTGTCTGCGTGGCTTGCTATGAGGAGCTGAAACGCGAGCACTCCCAGCACTAATCTGGTTGATGCGTTGGGTCCTGGTGATGGCTCTCGGGCAGCGACGAACTGCATCATGAAATGCGGGTTGCCCGAGAGCGACGCGCGCTGACGTCTGCGCCTCATTTTGCTGCACCGCCTGAGGCGGATGGAACATGTACCCCTACATGTTCCATCCCTCTTTCTTTTGCCTCTCCTAAAGACCGTGTGGGTCGCCCTCGGAGACGAGGACGCGCTGTGCGCGGTCTCGCTGAAGCGCTGCTCGCCTTGGTCGATCTCTGCTGCACAGGCATCAACCTGCCGCTCCCCGCGGACCAACGGCCAAACTTCGACCCATTCGAGCTCGCATTCGAGGCTCGCCCATGACCCACACGAAGTTACGGAGAACCTTTCATTTCGGCTCGGCTCTCAGTGATTGCGTAGGGCTGAGTTCGTTTCCATCCGGTTCGCATCGGCGAGTTTGATCATGGTCCAGCGCCGCATCCACGGGTCCATGTCCTGCAAGACGCCCGCGATAGCGCCGTCGAAGTGCAGGTGTGCAAGTCGATAGCCCACCGGGTTCGCTCCGATGATGCCGAGCGGCAGGCCGGCCACCGCGATTGATCCGGCAACCACGCCCGGTCGCAACTCGCTGAGGTGGTGGTAACCGGTGCCCAGGTGGTCGCCATGGTCGATGATCACGCACCAACCGGTCGCAAGCTTCCTTGCTTGGACGATGGTTCCATCACCGGCAGCCAGTGCAGGAGTTCCCGGGTCGACGTAGTACCATCGCGACGACCATGGCAGCTTGGTTCGTCGACCCATAGGACGACGCCGAGGTCGTCGTCGTGCACACCGACCTGCCCCGTGCTGGCGCAGTCAGGACATCGGCGCATCTGCTAAACTCATCCGCAATGTTCGAGCTCGTTGCGCCCGAACTTTGATTTCATGTCACGCGGGACGATTCAAGCCTGACCGTCGAAAGGAGTCAAGAGCGTGGATTCAGTGAAGACCTATTTGGGTGATCTCTATCCTCGGAGAATTCCTGACGCTTCACGGCCGGAGTATTTTCGCATAACGTGGACTATACGAACTACCATTCCACTTCCTCCGTCGGCCGCGGTTGACGTTGAGGAGTCGATCGAAGAAGTGCGCAAGGAGCTACGCGACCAATACAATGCCGAGCGATCTAACGATAGTCGGCTTGTAGGGACGCCGGATGCCACAGCTATCGAGCGCGCCATGCCATCAGCCTCAATTACAGCCATCGATTCGACTCACGCGCTCGTTCACATTGTCGTCCCGGGGGATGAACACAGACTCGGCGATGAAGACATGGCGGGCATCTATGGCACGCTTGGACGGCTCCTACGACGCTGGAGTATTGAAGACCTGCAGGGTGTACCAACTTCATGCTGGTCGTTCGTTACAATGCTACAGTACTATGGGAGCTGAACAGGCGCGTTGGCTTTGAATTGGCCATTGGAAGCAGAAATGGCACAGCCTGGAGCCGCACCCATCACACGAGTCCTCGGGGCTGCCTTCGGACCCGACGTGAAGATCGTTCCGGCCAAGACGACCTCGGGGGGCACCATCGGCCCGCTCCCGTCTACGACCATCGGGAGAGGCACGTCGACCACTCCCGCGTCGCCCTTGCGTACACGCGAGGTCGATCCGGATCCGGACTTCTTCGCGTCGCGCGTCCAGGACAAGCCCAGCTACACCTCGGAAGAGATCGATGGCCTGCGTGCCGACTTCGCCGTCATGACCGCCGAACAGCGCTCAGCAGCGCTTCACGCGGTCTACGAGAACAGCCCGCGCCAGTTGGTGGCGTTTCTGCAGTCCGTCGAGGCGAACCACGCCGACCCGGGGATGTTCATGGAAGTCGCGTCCAGCCAGGTGGCCCCAGGCGGCAAGCGCCAGGCGGCTTCCTTCGCTGGCGAGCTCATGCGCCTGCAGGGTCGGGCGCCGAGGACACCAAAGCGAGCCCTCTTCAGCGCAACGTACCTCCAGTCCCAGCGGTTCACCCTCGACCACTAAAGCCGAAGCAAAAGACGAAGCTCCGCGGAGGAGTTTCGTCCCATCGTGAGTGGCGAGAGCACCATGCCTCCACCTGGCGCGCTGTCAGGACTTGAACAGAAGGTCTGCCGCCTGGCCCTCGACTGTATGGAGATCATGGATGGATGTGGCCTCGTCGCACCAGGGTGACAGCGAGTCCGCGGCGATTCCGATCCCAACGCCGAGGATGCTCACGCCCAATCCCTCGGCACGCCGGCGCACCTCTGCGGCGCGCTCGCCTTTGCTGACGCCGTCGCTGATGAGGACGACGTCGGCGCGGTGCAGGCCGGCCTGCCGTCCCGAGATGATGGTCAGCGCGCGATCGATCACGGTGTCGATGTTGGTCCCACCACCACAGCTGGTGAACAGGGCCTCCAGCGGCAGCGGGGGGCCGGGTTCCACCACGTGCTCCGCCTTGACGGCGCCATCGAAGCCCAGGACCGCAACGGCGCGCCGTTCCTTCTGCGCATGGTCCAGGAGCGCCAGCGCCACCGCGGTGGCCCAGAGGTCGGCGTCGCCTTCCATC